>Ga0247608_10001134_pt1 | contig 38422 bp, 59 predicted proteins | sample 176DNAGHGlowgp2_FD_193490 | JGI IMG/M metagenome (GOLD analysis project Ga0247608, IMG submission 193490) | Sheep rumen microbial communities from Palmerston North, Manawatu-Wanganui, New Zealand - 1766 DNA GHGlow gp2 | ecosystem: Host-associated > Mammals > Digestive system > Stomach > Rumen ...
CTGGTAATAATACCACACATATTTATAATCAAGCTGGAAATTATGTAATATCAATAGAAGTTATTGGTTCTGTGCGTTTAGGATATTGGGGTTCAAATAATACTATTATTGGACAAAATGCTAAGCAGATGATGTTCGTTACTAAAGTAGAAATTGGAGATGGAATAATTGGCCTGTGTCGAAACACTTTTAATAATTTAATTAATTTAAAATCAATAAGTATTCCAATTACTTGTACAAAACATGATACGGGTCAAGATTATTCAATTTTTCAAGGACAAAATTTAACTGGAATAGTATTTCCTTCAGGTACTTTAGGACAAAATACTAGAATAGTTGGTAATAGTAGCCATCATAATATACATTTAAAATACATTTCTATTCCTAAGTCTATGAATGGATTTATTATATCTAGCTCTTATACTCGTTCTTTACGTAAATTAATTTTTCCATCTTATACAACATCTACTAATTTAGATACGTATTTATATGATACCTCTTGTTTAACACATTTTATCGTACCTGGGACATATACAAATATAGGAACAGATAGATGTAGAGCATCATTAATTAAAAAACTTATTATCCCAGAGACAGTTACATCAATAGCTGCAACAGCTTTTGCATATAATGGATTATTAGAAGAAGTACATTTACTTCCTACTATTCCACCTACCCTATCCAATATAAATGCTTTTAATAGTCAAACATCAGCAACAAATAGGTGTATATTTTATGTTCCATATTCAGAAGATCATTCTATTTTAGAAGCTTATAAAACAGCAAATAATTGGTCAACTTTTGCAGATAAGATGCAAGAAGAGTTGCAGGATTAGGAGGTGATGACATGAGTACAACAATTGAATATAATGGAAATACTATTACAACCTTAACTAATCAAACTAAAGCTATGATTACTGGGGGTAAATGGTTAGAAGATAATATTATTATAACAGATATTACATCAGAGTCATCTACTCCTATTCTTCAATCTAAAACCACAACTCCCACAGAGTCAGCCCAAACCATTACTCCAGATACGGGATACGATGGACTTTCTTCTGTGGAAGTTGGGGCTGTTAGTTCTACTTATGTTGGTAGTGAAATAGCTCAAAAATCATCTACCGATTTAACAGTCTCCGGTGCAACCGTAATGGCTCCTGCGGGTTATTATTCAGAAGCAGCTTCTAAATCAGTAGCTTCTGGAATGGAAGGAACACCAATAGCAACAAAAGGAACTGTATCGAACCATCAAATATCCGTGACTCCAAGTATAACTAATACTGCTGGTTATATATTTGGAGGAACTAAGACTGGTACATCAGTTACCGTGACTGCATCAGAGCTTACTAGTGGGAATAAAGCTATTACATACAATGGGAATAATATTGATGTTGTTGAGTATTCAACTGTAAGTGTTAATGTAGAATCAGAAGATTTTATTATTACTTTATCATATAATTCTACTACTGAAATGTGGGAACCTGATAAAACTTTTGCCGAAATTCAATCAGCTCATACTTCAGGTAAAAATATTTATTCAGAATTAGTTATTGATAACGATCATCTTAATTATTCAGTACATGGAAAATATAGTTCAAACGGCTATGAATATGTAATTCATGAAACTGGTAACGATTTAAATGGACACTTTTATGCAAAAGAATATTATTATGTATTTAATTCTAATGGATTAAACATTGTTGATAATTACATATATTACGACACATCGGATTCTGATGTAATTGCTTTAAAAGTAGCTTTTGGAACAACATTTTATGGTTCAACTGGTTATGCTGTAGGTACTGCACCAATTCGTTCATTATCAGATTTAACAGTATCTGGAGCAACAGTAACCGCTCCTGCCGGATATTATGAGTCTGCAGCTAGTCAATCTGTTGCTTCTGGCACAGCTGGTACCCCTACTGCAACAAAGGGTACTGTAAGTAATCACAGTATTACGGTAACCCCATCTGTAACTAACACAACAGGATATATCACAGGAGGAACGAAGAATGGTACAGCTGTAACAGTTACTGCTTCTGAATTAGCAAGTGGAAATAAGGAAATATCTGCGAATGGAACTGGTATTGATGTTGTTGGATATTCTACAGTTAGTGTAGCAGTGCCAGGGGCAAGTCTTCAAGCGAAAACAGGTATTACTCCTACGACTTCTAGTCAAACTATTACCGCTGATTCTGGGTATAATGGATTATCAAGTGTACAGATTGATGCAATGCCTAGTGGCTCTGCTTCGACACCAGCTACTACTATTACCGCAAACCCATCTATTACAGTTAGTTCATCTGGTTTAATTACGGCAACAGCTTCGGCTTCGCAGAACATTACTCCAACTGTTTCTGCTGGGTATGTATCTAGTGGAACTGCGGGAACCGTAACCGTATCTGGTTCTAAAACCCAACAATTAACCACTAAAGGGGCAACAACTTATAATACTTCTACTACTGATCAAACAATTGCCAGTGGAACTTATTTAACAGGTACACAAACAATAAAAGCTGTAACTGTTAGCGGATTAGATGCTAGTAAGATATTGAGTGGTACTACCGTTATGGTTGGTGATGCTAATGACGCAGATAGAATTGCTAGTGTGACAGGTACTGTAACATTTTCGACAATAACAACATCAAGTTCGAATCCATCTGGCGGTAATAATGGCGATATATGGATTAAAACAAGTTAAGGAGGGATTGACTTATGGCAACGATTAGATTAATTCCTTCTACATATGCAGTATCTAGTACATCATATTTATCAGTATCAAATGCATCAAATATGTATCATAATACTGACAATACTACTTACGCTACAATCACCAATACCTATGCTTCAACCTCATCAAGATATTTATATTTACGAGGTTTTAATTTTAGTGATATTCCAAGTAATGCGATAATAAATTCTTTTACTGTCAAAATTAAAGGTTATGAAAAATCTCTGTCAACTTCAACATCATATGCACCAAGATTGGCAAATGGTACTTCGGCAATATCGAATACTACTGCAACAACCACTTTTGGAACTTCTTCAAAAACAATAACAATACCAACAGGCTCATTGACATGGGAACAAATTGTGAACTATGGTTCTAACTTTACCATCATGGTTTATGTTAGAAGATCTAATAAAAATACTACAGGTTATTTTTATTGCTATGGTGCTGAGATTGAAGTAGATTATACAATTCCTGTTTATCATACTGTATCTGTTAATGGAGACAATGTGTCTCCTACTGGTAGCCAAAGTATTCTTGAAGGAGAATCTTTAACGGTTAAATGTTATTATGATACGAAACCAACAGTTACTGATAATGGTGTTGATGTATCAAACCAACTTATACAGCAACAAGAAAGTCCAGAATCATACAGTGTTAATAATGTTACTACAACTTATGGTTTTGAAATGAATAGTTCTGGTTACTATGAATCTAATAACCAAGGTCATTCTTCAACTTGTGCTTTAGCTAGAGTCTCTTTTCATTTACCTGTTAGTGGAACTATTACTTTTAGTGTAATAAATTATGCGGAAGATACATATGATTTTGGTTTATTATCAGATCTTGATGAAGAATTAAGTACAAGTGCTTCTGCCGATTCAAGTAATGTGTATTGGAGTGGTAAGAATAATAACAGTTCTTATGTCCAAACTGTAACATATTCTAATGTATCTGCTGGTGATCACACTATTGATGTCAAGTATTTTAAAGATCAATATACTGATGATAACAATGATAGTTTACAGTTTAAAGTCGCTATAACTTTATCAGAAACTCCAACATATACAACATATTGGGCATATACTCTTAGCAATATTACGGCAGATCATACCATTGTTGTTGTTCAAGCTGCACAAAATAGTATATATATAAAAGTAAATGGTTCTTGGGTTGAAGCAATAGCTGTTTATAAAAAAGTAAATGGGACTTGGGTAGAACAAACAGATTTGGCTAATGTGTTTGATAGTGGAACAAACTATAAATTTGGGAGTTGATTCCAATGTTTACGAAAAAATATTATAAAAAAAGTAAAGCATATTCACGTTATGAATCAAAAGATGTGATTGTTGCTTTATATGAAGGAAAATACTCAAGCGTGGGTGGCGGCAAATGTAAATATTATGCTGCCCACGTAGTACTTAAAAACTATAATAAAATGCACTTAGCGAAAGCTAATGGTGATCGATCGAATGGATTCCAAACTGTATACCAAATGGTACACGATAAAAAGAATAAAGCATATAATTCTATTCTAGCTGTCAACGGAGCATTTAATGGTGCAGATAGTGATAAATGGGATGCATTTGGTGGTGGCAAGTACTACCACACTTCCAATCATGACTACTATGAAATTTGTGGCGGAAAGTATTATAAAGGAACTTTAGGTGGAGATAGAGTTAATGGAGGAGCTACATACTCTTCTAAGACAGGACTTTTAACTACTGGATTAAAGCAAAAGGGAATAGTAAGTGGTATGACATTCCAAGAAGCATCTGCAAAGAAGCTGATTTCAGATACGTTTCATGGTGATATGGGTTTTACTCTTCTACTGAACAAGGAAATACTAGGGAGTAAAGATGATAAATGGTATAGACCAAGAACATTTATAGGCACTAATGGAAAGCCAGGAAATTTTTGGATTGTAGTATGTAACGGAGATATGGCTGATGGATATTCTAAAGGATTAAATGCTTATGGTGAAGGTCATATCTTGAAGAAATTAAAATGCACTTATGGATATAATCTTGATGGTGGAGGATCTTCCACAATGATATTCAGAGGCAAGACGGTAAATAAACAGGTTCAATTAAGAAAATGCTATGATGCATTATATGTTAAAAGATAAATGGGGGTGATATAAATGGCGTATAGCATTAAAACGATTTCGCCAAGCAAAGCGAATATAACTCTCATTCGTGGCGATAGCTTAATACTTACATTAAATATTGAACGCAATGGAACCGCATATGAGCCACAAGATGGCGATGTTGCGGTTTTTACTATGCGTAGAAATTATAAAGAAACTAGTGTAGGCAAACCCATTATTCAGAAGGTAATTAATTTGATGGAAAATGCAGAATTAATAATTGAACCTTATGATACTAGTGGGCTGGCTTATGGTGAATATAAATATGATATTCAATTAAATTTTGCCGATGGCACTGTTGATACTGCATTAATTGGGCTGTTTACTCTAGATAAAGAGGTGACCTAATATGGGAATAAGAGATGATGTTACGATTAGGTCAAATACAAAAGATGAGATAGTGATAAAATTGGGTACTCCACAGAATGCGAAAATCGGACTTACTATCCCGCAAATGGCAAATGGTGGTGTTATTGATTATTCTAAGAAAACTGTTAATAAACCTCAAATTAATTCTGTGGAATTAGATGGAAATGTATCATTCGATGATTTGGGTATTACTGCCTTACTGGATGAAAAAGTAGACAAAGAAGATGGTAAATCCCTCTCAAGCAATGATTATACAGATGAAGAAAAGGATAAACTTGCGGGAATTGAAGCTGGATCTCAGGAGAATGTTATTGAGGAAGTATTGGTTAATGGTTCTCCTGTAGAGATTTCTGATAAAAGTGTAGATATTCATATACCTACTGATATCAGCGAATTGAATAACGATTCTGGGTATTTAACAAATCATCAGGATATTAGTGGTAAAGCTGATAAGTCAGAACTTTCTACAGTTGCAAATACTGGTAATTATAATGACTTGAATAACAAACCTATCATACCAACTAAAACAAGTGATTTACAAAACGACTCTGGTTTTCTTACGGAACATCAAGATATCAGTAACAAGGCTAATAAATCTGAACTATCAAATATTGCTCTAACTGGCGAATATGGCGATTTGTTAAATAAACCAATTATTCCAAGCAGGACGAGTGAATTAACAAATGATAGTGGCTATCTGACAGAACATCAGAGTTTAGACGATTATGCCACCAAAGAGTATGTAGATGAAGCTACAGAAGGTATAACATCAAATTTAGTTGATTTGACAGATACGGAAATTATCAATCCTACCGATGGACAGGTTTTAACATATGATAATGAAAGCGGCAAATGGGTAAATGATGATGCTAAAGCTATCCATGAAGATGCCGATGATATAGAAATTTTAAATATGCTCACAGAGTTGGGATATACGTCTCCTCTTTGTGATTCTAGTGGTAGCGTAATTGTTGATTCTACCAATAGTATTATAACAGTATAAAGGAGATGATAAGATGTCTAATTTAGAAATAAAAAGTTTAAGCAGTCTTGAGACTTCCGACTCTCTTAATGATGGAGATAAAGTTTTAATTGAACGAGATGGGGATATGGTTAGGATTGATTCTTCTGCTATTAGAAATGATGATATAGAAATTCCAGTACCAGATTGGAATGTGAATGATTCATCTACACCAGGGTATATTGCTAATAGACCGTTTTATACTGCATATGGAGAAGAAAAAACTATTCTTGAACCAACCGAGATTACTTTTAATCAAGCAGGAATGCCTGGAATTGTTTACGCTCAGAATCCCGACGCAAATTTTCAAAACCTTGAAGATCTTAAAGCTGGAGATCATTTAACGATTACTGTGGACGGAATAAAACACGAATTTGTTGCTCAATGGGATGGAAATTCTCCAAATGTTTATGCTGGTGGTCAGCATCCTGGAGATTCAGAGGTTCTTGAAAATGGAGTTGGAGTATCATTTACATATACTAGCGGCATAGCTCCAGATGCAAAGATTTATGTTGCAAATCAGTTATTATTAGCTGGAGAAAAAGGATCGACACATACGATATCCATTACTCGAAAAGAGTATGTTGTAACAAAAATGTCGAGCGATTATGTTGATTCTATTTTTATGGTTAGCGTTACTATAAATAACGGCGGTACTATTGTAGCAAACTATACATATAATGATATTATAGATGCTTTAAATAATGGTAAAACCGTTATTGTATTTGGTTTTAATCAGCGTTTTTATAGTCTGTCATATTGCAGTTATGTACCTGTAAATAATTTGTTTGTTTTAACAGGAGCAGATATTGAATTTTCAACAATATATAAATTGCCCGGTTCTAATAATCTAAGAGCGTCTGTATTGTCGTTTAAAAATAACGGTTCTATTGTAGAAACTTACAAAGACTTGACTGATTAAAAACAGGAGGTGATTCAAAATGGAAACATTACATTTTGCAACATTATCTCAAATAAAAAATATTATCACCGCCGTTTCTCACAGATTTAAAAAGATAGATAAAAGAATAGATAGTTTGCCGAATTGGGCAAAGCAGTCTACTAAACCAACATATACAGCCGAAGAAGTTGGTGCGTTACCAAATGATACTGTTATTCCTAGCAATATAAGTCAGCTTAACAACGACAGTGGTTATGCCACACAAGAATATGTTGATGAGACAGTAGGAGATATTGAATCTCTACTTGCAAGTATTTAAGGAGGCGATCGAATGTCAATATCAAATGAAATAACAAGACTTCAGACCGCCAAAGCTAATCTTAAATCTGCAATAGAGAATAAGGGTGTTACGGTTCCTTCTACTACAAAACTAGATGGATATGCTAGTTTGGTTGATGATATTGAAGGTGGTGGGGGTGGATTTACTGCTGATGATATTGCGATGAGGACGATTAGCGGAGTTGTAAGTGGTAGTGCAGCAAAAGTTTTAGATTATGCTTTTCGGTATTGCTCTAATTTAACCACAGTAAATTTTCCACAAGCTAGTTATATTGGGAATAACGCTTTTACTTCTTGCTCTAAGTTAACCACAGTAAATTTTCCACAAGCTAGTTATATTGGAAATAACGCTTTTGCTAATTGTTATAGTTTAACCACAGTAAGTTTCCCCAAGGCTAGTTCTATTTGGTATAATGCTTTTACTTCTTGTTATAATTTAACCACAGCAAATTTTCCACAAGTTAGTATTATTGGGTATAATGCTTTTACTTCTTGTTATAATTTAACTACAGCAAGTTTTCCACAAGTTAGTTCTATTGGGTATAGCACTTTTCAGTATTGCTCTAAGTTAACTACAATAAGTTTCCCTAAGGCTAGTATTATTGGTAGTTATGCTTTTGGGTCTTGCTATAGTTTAACCACAGCAAGTTTTCCACAAGCTGGTATTATTGGAAGTTATGCTTTTTATTATTGCTCTAAGTTAACCATAATAAGTTTCCCTCAGGCTAGTTCTATTGGAAATAATGCTTTTGCTAATTGTTCTAATTTAACCACAGCAAGTTTTTCACAGGTTGGTTATATTGGGAGTAACGCTTTTCAGTTTTGCTATAGTTTAACCACGGTAAGTTTCCCTCAGGCTAGTTATATTGGGAATAGTGTTTTTCAGTATTGCTCTAATTTAACCACAGCAAGTTTCCCTCAGGTTAATTCTATTGGGAATAGTGCTTTTTATTATTGCTCTAATTTAACCACGGCAAGTTTTCCACAAGTTAGTATTATTGGGCTTTATGCTTTTGCTAATTGCTATAGTTTAACCAAAGTAATATTTAACAAAACATCTACTGCGCAAGGAACAATTTACACATATGCTTTTCGTTCATGCTACCACTTAACAAGTTTATATCTCTTGGCTTCAACACTATACAGATTATCATCAAATTACACGGCATTCCAATCAACCCCAATTTCCAACTACACCGCTTCAACAGGTGGGGTGTACGGGAGCATTTTTGTGCGACAGAGCTTATATGATGCATATATCTCTAGCACGAACTGGAGTTATTACAGTAGCAGGTTTGTTGGCTTGACAGATGAGCAGGTAGATTATGTAATGGAACACGGCACACATATTATGGAATAAAGCTAGTGGGGAGCGGTGGAGTAATTAACCACTGAGTAATGAAGCCATAACTTCAATCCACTACTTTTTAATATCGTTATGGAGGTATTTTATGAAATTACAGATTTTAATTCCGCATTATAAAGAATCTGCGGAAGTGATAAAACCATTATTGGATAGCATCGCCATTCAGCAGAATGTGGACTTCTCTGAGATTGGAGTCATCATCTGCCACGATGGAGATGAAGTGAAAGATTTTGATGAGGATTTTCTTGACTCTTATTCATTCATCATAGAGCAGGTAAGACAAGAACATAAAGGAGTCTCTGCTGCTAGGAATACTTGTTTAGATAATGCTACGGCAGATTATGTGATGTTCTGTGATATAGATGATATGTTCTATAATGCATGTGGGTTATGGATACTCTTTAGGGAAATCAACCAAGGAGTATTCGACAGTCTTGTATCCTGCTTTATTGAAGAAACAAGAATCCCAGAGACTAAAGAAGTGACCTACATTAACCATGAGATGGATAGTACGTTTGTACATGGAAAGGTTCATAGAAGAAAATATTTAATAGATAAGAAAATACGATGGAATGAGAAATTGACTATTCATGAGGACAGCTACTTTAATATCCTCTGTCAGAATCTCAGTACAAATGTCAAATACTGTGCCACACCTTTCTATCTGTGGAGGTGGAGGGATGAATCAGTATGTAGGCATGACCCGAAATACATTCTGAAAACATACCGCAACATGATTGACTCCAATGACGCATTGGTTGCTCAGTTCATCCAACGGAAGGTAATGGATAAGGCATATTTCTTCATTGCCTTTATGATTTTTGATGCGTACTATACCATGAACAAGCCCGAATGGATTAATCAAGAGAACAAGGAATACAAGGATGATACGGAGCGGTATTTCGCTAAGTGGTATCTGAAATACAAGAAGATGTGGAAGAAGATTCCAACACAGGATAAGATGCAGATATCTCAGCAGATCAGAGGAAGAAGTGTTATGGAGGGCATGGAGATGGAATCCATGACAGTCGATGATTGGTTGGGACATATAGAAGAATTACAAGACAGACAGTGAGTTAATCATTGCCTGTTTTTTATTTATACATAAAAACTTGTTAGGAGGTGTGAAGATGTCATATATAAAATTCAAGGTAAATACCGAAACATTAAATGCTCGTTCTAAACCTTCAATTAATGCGAAAGCAGTTAAACAGTTGAAAAAGGGGCAAATCATTAATGTTGTGAGAGGATCTGCGAAAGTAGTAAAAGGATTAAAATGGGTTAAGACAAAAATCGGAGAAAAGTATTATTGGGTGTGCCGAAAATACCTTAAACGTATCACACCTATGTATAGAGATTTAGTAGCTAAGAAAGCCAAGATGGTTTACTCAACTATTATTAAACTAGGATGTAGACATAAAGGTGGGTCAAAAACTTTATCTCAGATAAAATCCAAGAAGATTACTACATGTGCTACTTCTGTCAGTGTGTCATTACAAGAAGCTGGAGTTTTGAAAAAGGGAACATTGGTAAGTCACACTAGGAAAGTTGGTAGCTCTGTAGCGGTAAAGAAAAAGAATACGATTGGCAAGGCAATCAGCGGAGTAAAGAATTTAAAAGATGGGACTTACAAGATTGTTAGAATCGGCAAGAGATATAAAGATATGCCTGCAAAATATAAGAAGCCAGGGAATGTACTCGTATATGATAGTAATATTGCAATCATCAAAGATGCCGACAGTATATATAGTTGTAATAATGGTGGGTCTCAAAAGAGAAACGGGAAATACGTGAATAATATTGTAAGTAGCCACGGTAAAAATTATTGCACACAATCACCAGTGCTTTATGTGATAAATATATACAATTAGAAAGGAAGGTGTCTCCGATGGTTGAGTACATACAGGATTTGGCATCCATTGATTACTTAAGCCTATTAACATCAGCGGTGATAGTAATGTCGGCTATCCTTGCCCTTAAAAGTCTTGTTGAAAAATTTTGCGATGCCGTAGGAATTGAATTTTCATGGATTAAAGAGAAGCGGGAAATGAGAGAATGCCAAACTACTATCAAGAAAAGATTAAAGGATTTACAAGAGAAACAGGATAGATTTGAAAAACAACATGAAGAAAATGTTAAAACAAGAAATGAATACAATGAGAAAATTATGTCCAGTATTGAATCATTACAAAAATCAATTATATCTTTGGAAGAAGAAATGAAAATGCGTGAAGCGAAGAATAAATTTGAAAGATTGCGTGATGATATTGTAAATTTTGCTAATGAACTTGCATCGAGGGACACAGTTTCAAGTGAATTAATGGAGAACTATTTTAAGAAAATTGGAAAGTATGAGTCCTTATCACATGAGTATCATTTCAAAAATAATCAAGCCCCAGTAAGTATTGAGGTTATTAAAATGAAATATCAAGATATGCTGTTGAAAGGACAAATAACCAAGAAGGAGGAAGATTAGTATGAACAAGATAAATTGGAAGGTAAGAATTCGTAATAAAAGCTTTTGGGTATTTATGATTCCAGTAGTGTTCCTGTTAATCCAGCAAGTTTTAGCTGTATTTGGCGTAGTAACTGATTTCACAAATCTTGAGAATCAGTTAGTTGCTATTGTTGGTACTGTATTCACGATCTTAGCTGCCCTTGGAGTAGTAGTGGATCCAACAACGAAATCTTGGCAGGATTCTGAGAGAGCTTTATCTTATGACGAGCCAGGTGTGAATTACGATGAATTCGATTCTGACGTAGCTGACCTTGAGGATGACGATGAAATTGAAACAGAGGAAATTGAGTAAGAGAAAGGAAGTGATTCTATGAGTGGAGTCTTTCCTAAATATAAATTAACAGATAAGCAAATTAGAGGAATTGCTAATATTGTTTTACATGAGCAAGGTACTGTTGCTGGTTGGTATGCAGAAGCATCACAGATTGCTAACAGAACTGATATAAAAGGTGACAAATATGCTACTCCAGAAAACGCAGTGAAAACTGTTACATCTGGTTGGTATGCTCATGGTAAGCAAAGATATGAAGCTGGTACGACTAGTGAAAAAGTTATTAAAATAGTTAAAAAAGTTTTTTGTGAAGGTTATAGAGTACTTCCTAGATTCGTAGATGAACACGACTTCATGGGAGACCTGTCTTCCGTAAAAAATGGTGCAGTAAATGTTATTAATAATAAGTCAAAATGGAAGGAACATAAGACCATTATAAAAAATAAGATGGGAAGTACATATTATTTTTATTCCTTCCCTGGTGGTTATAAGACAGGTGTGGATCCATTTGGTTATACTTCAAAAGCATACCGTGAAAAATGGGGAGATTTTTGTTACACTGTTGAACAGGCACAGAATGGTAAATCACCATACACTGGCACTCTCCCATCATTCCCATTGCTTCGTAGTTACTACAAGAATGGTGATGGAATTAAAACACTTACCAAGTACACTACACAGATTAAACGTGTCCAGAAATGCCTTAATTTCGCTTTAGACGGTGTTAAAGGATTCGCTAGGCTATCTGTAGACGGTCAATACGGAAATGCCACAGAAAAGGCTGTGAAGCTGTTTCAGACTAGGTACAAATTCAAGGACGTTAATGGTAAGTGGGGTAAACTTTGTAATGCTCAGATGAAAAAGATTGAGAAATAAAATTATACCCTATCGGGAATATATTATACATAGTTATACCCAATTATACCCTAGCGGGAATATTTTAATGGGGGACTTGTTTAAGTAATACTACTTAGACTTGTTCCCCATTTTTTTACTTTTTTCAATAAAAAATAGTGCATTATGTACAATACATTAATTTCTTAATATATTCTACATACCACACTACTGTAACTTCTTTACAAAAAAATAGAGAAGTCATTTCTTCTCTGCATGATCCTCCCTATTTTTTGGTCAAATCATACAAAAATCAAGGGTTTTCAAATTGATGCCATCTTGATGCAAACCATAAAATTTACAATTTTTTACAAGTGGCTTAGAGCCTTTATTTATAAGCTAATGCGGATAGAGGGACTCGAACCCTCACACCTCTCGGCACCAGAACCTAAAAATTCTTTAATAACCTCACAAATCCCTTGTAAAATAAGGGTTTTAGGCACTTGAGAACCGTATAAATAAAAGCTATTTTTTGGCTTTAAAGTGCAAAAACACTGGTAAGAACGTATGTTTTGTTTGCCTCAATTTTGATGCAAATCTGATGCAAGTCTGATGCGGTTAATTATTAACAACATCACTCATAATATCAGCAGCTTCATGCTTCTTCTTCTCAGACCAATGCCCATAAATATCAATGGTAGTCGTGATAGTACTATGCCCCAGCATCCTTGATACATCCATCATTTCCATACCAGATTCTAGCAGTATAGAAGCAACGGAGTGTCTTAAGCTGTGATATGATGCACCTTCTATTCCTATACTTCTCATGATTCTGGTGACTTTTTGTGATATCCTGTTGACCTTTATCAACTCACCATATTCATCGGTGCATACAAACTCGCAGACCTTACCGGGTTTCCCAATTTTCATCATCTGCTTTTTTTGCCAAGCAGAAATTTTACGGAACTTAGCTATGTCATAATCTGTCAATACAAGGATTCTTCTGCTAGTTTTATTCTTTGTAGATTCTACAACTCTCTCAGTGTAACCTTGCATTAACGTATCTTTAATAATCATCGTCTTGTCTTCAAAGTTAACAGATGACCATCTAAGACCTAATGCTTCACTCCGTCTAAGACCGAATCTACTAGCAAGCCACACAGGTGCTTCAAACACAGTACCTTCAACTTCTTCTAATAGCTTTACTATTTCTTCTTTAGTCAAAGCTCTTTTGTCAGACTTTGTTTTCTTTGGAGGTCTGTCGAAGTCTGCGGGATTATACTGTAGTATCCTAGACTCACATGCATACCTTAATGCTCTATGCAATATCATATGGATCTTACTGTATATTGTGTTTGGAGACAGAATCTTATTTTCTAGAAGATAATGATAATATTGGTTCAGATGAATTGGAGTAACTTCAGTCAGAAGAACTTTATTGCCCTTCTGACCAAAGTAGTTAACTATGTGCTTAACTGGACAGATATAACTGATGTAAGTATTTTCTTTAACCTCATACTTAACTACAGTATCATACCAGTTCTGCACGAATTCATCTAAGTACCAATCCTTTGAAGAAATATCAAACATCTCCTGAAGCTCCATGACTCTTTCGTCACGGATCGCTTCTGCTTTCTTCTTGTTGGCTTTAGTAGCTTTTAATCCAGTACTCTTCTTTTCCTGTCTACGTTTACCATTACAGTAGTAGTTAATGGCATAGTACCATTTCTCGCCTACTTTAATTACATTTCCGCTAGTTACTTTATTTAATTTTTTATTCATAAGAATCTCCTCTTATGATTTGACCAATTATATTTTATCACATTATTCAACTCCAATCAACGGATCGATTTTTATACTATTTATATTAAATAATTCATTATCTTGAGAAACTAACATTGATAACTCACCATCTTCACATACAAATCTGGGAAGTACCATCAATGCCTTAAATTCTTCGTTATTTTCGTAATCTCTCACATCTATAACAAGGCTGACACGTATAGTACCATCATCATTAATACCCAACTCTTTAATCTCTGAAATATTGTGTATGTAAAACATTTATTATTTTCTCCTGTCTACAATTCTTTAATTAACTCAAAAAATTTGTCTTCGCCTACATTAATTTCACACTTCATTTCGGGGAATAATTTTTCTAATTGGTTATTTAGAAATAAAGACTCATAAGTTTTTTCTCCTGAAAAAGAATTACTATATCCAGTATATCTAAGAATATTGTCTCTAATCTGGTTCATTGATAATTTAAATAATGGTGTGAACTTAACCATTTCGCAAATTTTGCGGTCTAATTTCACGTTCCCATTTTTCTTTTTAATAGAATATTTTGCGAATGATTTACATGTAACTGAACTTTTATATCTTAGATATAATAACAAACAATTGATAGATGACACCATAATTTCATCCCTATTATCATCCAGATCTATATTGTTTAATATTTTTACAAGTTCATTTATGTTATTCCAATCGCATATCATTCTTTCAAATTTATTTTCAGAAGTAATCGATGTAATTATTAATGGGACTTTCTGTTTTGTAAATGGGTGATATTCATATTTTTCCCATTTATTATCTATCGAAAAGTGAATATATTCTGAAATAGATTTGTGATTATCTGATGAATTTAATAATGGTTTATAATGGTTAATCAACATCTTTTCCACTATTGATTCTTCTGTTGAATTAGATAACGAAATATATTCAACAAGCAGATCTTTATATTCTATATCATTTTCAATACAAAATTCTTGAAACTTTTCTTCGTTTTTATGTTCAGAGATTCTTCTGTGAATATCTATCGTTCTTCCAATATATATTATCTCATTATTGTAAATATACCTATAAACATAGTGACCTTTATCCAATCAATACACCCCTATCGCATTATTATTTCAGCAACAGTAAAAACTTTGCCCATTCTGGAAGATTACTATTCATTAAAAGATTGAAGTAAAACGCATAGCCAGCAACACCAATAGCATATATGACAATACAAACAGCACCGAATTTAATCCAATATTTTATTTTTTCTTCTCTAGTTTCAAGCATCTTTTGCTAACTCCTTCTCTAAAAACTCAATATACTCATCCCACATGTCATACGAATCTATGTATTCCTTCCTCTGTCGAACCATACATCTGAGCTTCATGTCTGCCCCAATATCACCAATCTTATACTTTTTTGCAAGAATTTCGGTAAGAAATCTGTCAGTAATACTTTTTACCTTTAGTCCTTCCCCTAGAGGAATACCAGCCGTTATTCTCTTATACTCTTTCATTTTTTCTATTGGCATTTCATAGTCTGAAGTCGGCAGATTTTTCGTGCTGGTAGGTCGAATATTCTTACCCATGGTCTGTGCTTTTAGTACCTGTGCAATGTAATCAAGATATTTGCAGCTGATAACGAAACTAATTTCATCATCACCTTCCACTAGATGGTGTAATGTAATTCCTCTGCCAATCATGAATTCTTTTACTAGCCTATTACCTATTATTTTAGATGTAATAAACACATTCAGTTTGCCATGTCCATAATATGATATTTCACCATACTTACATGGTATATACATATCAATATCTTCTATTGATCCGTACTTGCCGTTCTTGTCTACATTGCGGGGAAAGTCGTTGGTATTCTTATCAATAGGAAGTTTGAGGCGATATTTACCGTAACAGTTCGTGTATAACCAATTAGCCATCTTCTTTCCTCCTGCTTGCAGAATTAATTGTCACTCTATGTATTCCTTCAATGTCTGATAAGATACCTTCCTTAATAAGCTTGCCTAAACTTACTGGTGTATAACTACATACATTCGCAGCTAGATTTAAATGTTTACACCCATTCATATACTTTTCAAAGTTATTATGGTCATGCCCATGAATGTTCAAGCACCATGTAAGACCAGTTATTGGTTCATGAGATAAAAGAATTTTATCGGCAATAAAGAGTGGGCCAGTATATATTTCATTAAATAAATTCTTATAGTTAGATTTCTTATCATGATTTCCAAGAATAAGTATCTTATATTCAGATTTAATTTGTGAGATATATTTGGGATTACCAACATCTCCAAGATGTATAAGAGTATCTTTCTTCCCTACCACTTTATTAATGATTTCAACTTGCTCTTCTGGTGTTATCCAAAACGGATCCATATAATGACAATCATCATCACCAAAATGTGTATCACTAATTAGGTAGACTGAGCCAGTAGATGACCAATGCTGAAATTTTGGATATAATGTTTTAATCATTAACTTCTACCTCATCTTTCATCTTCTCTAAATAGATATTGCAGTCTTGTATATCAGTGTATATAGTTTTACCGACATCACTAAAATTAAAGAGATAGGTTACACCAGTGCCACCTTTTTTAACCCTTTCAATTGTAGTAAAGTATTCCAGATCTTCATTAACATTATGCACTCTAAGTGGCATACAATCATAAGACCCATTCGTTATTCTTGCATAGTAAACATTGTCACCTCGTTGTAAACCACTCTTTGATAACATCTTTTAATCCTTTCTTTGTGCTGTATTGTCTTAGTGCTTCTGAACACATCTCATATTCTTTTCTAGATAAATACATTCCATTGTACAATGAATCTTTGGATTCAAGATATTTATCAATGTTATCAGCTAGCCTCTTGTACTTCATCTGAATCTCGTGTTCTCTCAATGCATCCATTGTAATCAATTCTATTCACCTTCCTCGTAATATTCTGTTAACTGTTCAATATCTTCTGGGTTACCACCGATTCTTATATACTCATGACCACCATCAACATAACAGCTTTCGCAGCTACACATCTGAAAGTCATGAACAGATTTGGATTCGATGATGTCTCCGCACTTCTTACATCTGATTATGTTCCTCTTGATTCTCTTCGCCTTTACCATCATTTACCTCTTCATTATCTTTGGTTTCATCTTTGGTTTCATTGAACTCAACATCTTCAATATTAAATGGTTTAATCATGCTTTTAATTTGGTTTACTTGCTCTGGTGAAAATCCTCTAGCAATGTCGTTGCATACTCCTGCTGGATTAATCATTAATGTTTCATTGTGACAAAATTCATTATCCCAATAGGGGCATTGGTTCATTTTACATTTCACTAGCATTTTCTTCATCTTCCTCAACAAGAAGAGATTCTATTAAACCTTTAATTTCATCAATATCATCCCTTCTAATGTCTTTGGTCATCTTAAACCAATCTCTAGAATTCTTCTGTACAAGTTCTGCCCAAATCCTATTTTGCTCTGTCAGTTTTTTGAACCATCTAATATTGGTTAAGGTTGTTGTTAAACAAAATAAAATAAAAAGTATGGTAATAAAAATCAACTCAATCATCATAGCTGTCATCCTTTTTTAAATATCGAATCTCTTCACATTTTGCCATTACATAACATGCGTATAACATCACCAAACTGAATGTTACTGGAACTGTTGGGTAAGTGATTATATTCCAAATGGTTAACAATCCCCATGCAACTATCAAAATAATATTTACTTTAATCCAAAAGCTACGTTTTTCTAGCATTTAATCCACCTCATTTTCATACTCGCTAACAATATCAAATTGATCGCCAATTTCTTTAAGCTTCTTTGCTAGGATTTTGCAACAACTAACCGCAAAATTCCTGTTCTTGTTTTCCATAACTTTATCAAACTCTTCTTCCGTAAGGTCTGACATACAGATTGACTGCCATTTGCCATTCCTATCTACTCTAAAATAGATTCCGTCTAAACCTCTATTCATTATCTTCCTCCCAGGGTTCTAAATATGTTTTATATATATTTTCAAATCTTCTTCGTTCCTCATCTGTCATTGAGACAATATATGTTTTTTCATGAAATATATACTTATATTTTTTCTTTTTTAGTTTTGATTTTAAATTCATATATTGAGAATATGTAATCATATTCCTTGTGTATAATTCTTCCAATTCATCGAGAGAAGAAACCAGATCCAAATCACTCATATCTATTCTTCTCCTATGAAAAATTTATTATACTCATCAAGGCATTCGTCACATATCTTATCCACTCTGACTACTTTGATTTTAGGAAAGATTGTCCTTTCGCTAAATTTAATCACTCCAAGTCCATTCTGTTTCTTTTTATCAAAACTCAATGGTTTTCCACATCTTTTGCAAACTAACATTTTTGCACCTTCTCCCCATAATTTTTATCCAACATTGCTTACATATCATTGAACCTTCTGAAACATAACCACCACAAATTACACAATAATCCATACAATCACCACTCTATATTTGCTTCATCATCAAACTCATCCATAATAGACTGATATAATTCTTCCATCTGAATATCCATATCTTCTAGTTTGGTACGGTCAGATTTCTTAAATTGTTTTTCGCCTTTCATATAATTCTCATTTTCATATGCATTAGGATCATGTTTAAATGGCGGTTTACCTTTTCTTAATCTGCCGAAGAATCCTCTTTTTTCTTCATTCTTATCATGATTCTTGGCATTGAAAATTCGTTCTTTCTTCTTGGCTTTTAAATAATCATTTCTTCTTTTTTCTGCTTTATCTCTCATAATTAAAACCTTTCTTTAAATAATACCCATACCTAATACGGACTCAGTGCTGGCACCTCTTCCGCTAACTTCTGGCGAGAGAATACACTCACACAGCTATGTACACTTACTGATAGAGTCAGAGCTAGTTGTTCACTATTAATTCACTGTGGGTAAGGATTTGCACCTTACATGACTATCGCATTACGGCATCCAAATAGCCTTACCGTATAAGCGTCTACATATTCCGCCACCACAGTAGTGTTCTTTAAGTTGGTTTCATTTCAGCATTGCAGTTTGGACATTTCTTTGGCAGTATCCTCTTGTGTACAGTTTCACCACAAGCCGAACACATATAATTGTATCTGTGCTTATCAATTGCCCCCATATCAATCCACCTTGGTTTGCTCTCTAATCCACAAGCATACATGATTTTGTTCATATCAGTCTCCCCTCTATGTCTACCTGTTCCGCCACCACGATAGTTTTTAGACTAGGAGTCCGAAGAGCATCCTAGTACGTTCTTTTTTACTTACATTAAAGCATTCTTTACGTTACTTCTCGTGAATCTTTTTACATATCCAAAATACGAAATCATGTACATATCCGAATATATACAGAAATCCGAATACTGCTAAACACAACAGACAAATCATTTCATACATTTGTGCGTCCTTTACGTCAATTCAACTACCGTGATTGTCCATGCATCGGGACGGCATGGGTCACAATCATAATATTCATTATTGATTTTACATCCATCAACATGTTCGCCAATGCATACGACTGGCAAATCTAACGGCATTTTCTGAAGTTCTTCTATTAATTCTCTAACTGTCATTTTTCACCTCATTGCGTCTTTTACATCAATCAACTAATATTCCAAACAACGGCATAATTGTAACTAACACAGCACCCACCATTGCTACTGCAAACCATATTCTCCAAAGTGTTGAATCATCCATTATCATATTTCTCCATATCTTCTGGATTATCGTTCACATCCATTTCTGCCCCACAATGTGGACATTCCTTATCTGTAGGTTTTATATCCCAATTTCCATATTGACAAATAGAGCATATGTAGGCACCTGGGCCATCGTTTTGTAACGGATGAACAAATATCCACTTACCCTTCACCTTCTCAACTTTCTCATATGTTTCTTCAAATATCGATGGCTTGCAACGGTATAAATTCCCATCAGTTTCACGGACAATATAATCACCATTAAATACTTGCATTGTTATATTCAGTGATTCAATATATATTGCACCTCCTTTAGAATATATCTGCTTTTCTGCTGTTGCATCTTCTAGCCACCATGGTGGATTAGAAAAATGACCAAGCATTAAAAAATTATCGTATTCATATTCAGAAACTTTAAATACATCAACTTCTAATGGCTTTCTTCTATACTTCATATTTTACCTCACAAACTTTTGTGACTTGCCTGTTTCTAACCAATTAGTATAATCAAATGTATTGTAATATTCACATTGAAAACAATTATCTAATCCATCTGGATCTGTGTGAATGCATGGAATACCTCTTAGTGGACATATAATTGGTTTATCAATTTCATCGGGTTCTGTATTTTTCTTTTTGAATCTCAACTTTAATTTAAGAAACTTGCAATACAGTCTAACAATTTTACTTTGAATTAGACAATATATAAGATCTTTTGTAGTTAAATACGGCTCAAATAATTGAAGTAGATCTTTTGTTGTTCTAGAATGTTCTTTACTCATTTTTGTTTCCTCAATCATTAAGGATTTTAAATAGGTGATTTAATTCATCTTTAACATTTATTCCAGTTTTTGTGAGTTTGTGGTAATCTTCATTTTCAACAACCATATCATCAAATAGCAAATCATAATATGGATATTTACCATATCTATCATCAAAATCATAATTTCTATATATAACAATAGCCTTGTCACCATTATCACTTACCACTACATCACCAAATTCAAACTGTTCTGGATGCTCGTCTTTATGTTCTTTCTCATATTCGTCAATTAATTTTGCAACTTCTGGTAGCAACTCACGAGACTCTCTCATTATTAAATCATTAACCGCAGATGACAAATCATTTAAGGTATTACGAATAATTTTCAGTTGTTCTATATTCGACATATTATTTAACTCCTGTACTTCCATGTCCTCCACGGTCTTCCGCAGAAAGATGTTCTACTTCTGTAATTTTTACTGTTGGCTGAGATTTCATAATTCTAAACTGGCAAATCCTATCATTTTTCTTAATTTCTGTCTTATTACCATGTCTAGCTTTAATACACACAACTGGCATAAACCACTGATCATTATCGCCACAGTAAGAGTTATCAATAACTGCCTGTGAGTTAGTCTGAATGATTCCGAAATTTTTAAATGTAGAACTTCGTGGCACAACATGTGCCTCATATCCTTCAGGCAACTCCATCGCTACTCCAAGCGGGATAAGTTTGAAATCCCCAGGATATAACTCAACATCTTCAGCAGCTCTCAAATCAATCCAATCACCCTTATCAATCTTCTCGATTCTTTCTAATTCATTATCAAAGTACTTAATCTTAATTTCTTTCATCTTTACCTCCTACATAGTCTTCCAATATCTGTCGTATTCAAAATTGTTCTTGATCTCGTCAATCTCTTTTAGTACATCATCATAGTTATTAAATTCGTAAAACTCTTCAATTGGTACATATCCTCCTTGTACTTTGGATATGCAATCCTCACATAACGGATAAATCCAATCTTCTGTAATATATCTTGCGGGTTTTCCACAATGTCCACAGATGTATGCGGATAATTCTTCATATTTTGATATCACATCTCTTGTACGTTCTGATTCATATCCATAGCAATATAATCTAAGACTGCCGTATTTTTCTTTAATCTGAGAAAACTGAAACTCATAGAGATTGCCCTCTTCTGTTAGAGCATCAAGCAGTTCATTACACAAATCTTCTCCAAAGGCTTCTCTCCAACCATCTTCTAAATCATCAAGCCATGTGTATTTGTTTGGTGGCAGAGTGGTATAACATGAATTATCTTTGATTTCTAGGAATGGATATTTTTCAATTAATTCTTCATATGTCATATCATTAAATTTTTTCATTAGATCACCTCACAATCCTATTACTATATTTTTCTCTGGATGAGATATAATTTGTTTCATCATTTCATCATTAGTAATTTCTTCTATTTTGTAGATTTTCAGCCAACTAATCTTTTGCATGAACATTCGTCTAGCCTGTGACTTATCAATGCAACTGACATAATATTTAGGTTTATTCATATTAGATGGTCTGTAATCTGTGGTTATTTCAAATAGTTTCATCATCAATCACACTCACAATCAGTATCATCATAACATTGTTTTATAAGCTGGTTGTACTCCAAAATTTGCACACTCCCTGTTTAATACTACCTCAAAGTTTTTCATAGTTTGTTGGAAATTAAGATATTTAACATTAGCGGAAAGTTCTTTAGTTAATTCTTTGCGAATTTCATTTTCTTTTTCTTTTAGTTTTTCTCTAACTGCATCAATAATTATAGATGTTTCATCATAATAATGTGATTCTTCATTTTCGACTTCATTAAGAATGCCATTAAATATGCCAAAGTATTCATTCACACAATCAATGTAAGATAAAGTATCATGCCCATAATTTTTCATTAATCTTCAATCTCCATCTTAATGACCTGATTCTCAAATTTCTTATATGCGTCCAAATACCATTCCTGTTGGTCACCGTTATAAGTCAATTCATAGTACATACCATCATATAGAGTAGAGGAAAGTAGATACTTCCAGTTCTGAAGAGCCTTAACTTTCCAAACAGTGAATACCTCAAATTCTGGAATTTTATCACTCTTATCTAAATGATCCATGATGTAATCTCTAACAATTTTAATTGCACATTTGTCCATAGTATTGTTCTCCTAGTCTATTAATTTATTGTCTTTAAATATCTGACCTACACCAATTGTAAAATCATCATCAGCGACTGTAGGATCCTTATAAAGTTTCAAGATATCAACTACAATGTTGTAATACATCAACCATAGTTCCTGAAGAGATTGAACTTCTGTTGGCATTTCAAGTATTCTTTTCCCCACTATTCTTCCTCCTCACAGTGAATTAATTTCTCAACATACTCTCTACCATCGCCTTTAAACATTGGGATTTCATTATCAATAAACCAATGTCCTTCACCATCTTTAATACAACAAGACCCACGTTTTTGATGGGTTGGATATGTACTAAAATTAATTCCTCTTGATAACAACATTTCATCAATTTGAGAAGTACTTTTGCCATGTAATTCTTTATGTGAAAAATTCGCACGACCAACCATTTGAATAGAATTCCTTGTGGCATCCAACTGTCTCCAAAGTAGAAGATTAGTGACCTCTTCTTTAGGAATGTTGAAGCATCTACTATCAAACATTGCACCTTTTTCGATAGCTCCAAGTAACTTATCACAGTAGTTACAAATACTATCATCGTCTTCATTTTCATCAACAAAACAACTGGCGATTTCATTAAATGTTTTATTAAATTTCATCGTTGCCATTGAAGCAGATATGCTACATAACTTCTGGACTTTATAATCAAACCATGCTCCTGTGGTCAGAGTTTTATAGTCTTGAAGAATTAATGTAATTTCATCAGATTGAGTGTATCCTAAGATACAACCTTGAATATTCTCACAGAGGTATTTCATAGTTTCTTGCATTGACTTCATATAAATTGCATCAAATGGTTTTTTAAATCCACGAGTTAGAGTGTGATGGGCTTTCCCATCTATGCGGATGGCTACTGGAGTCCTACGCATCAATTTAGTTTGGGAAACCTTCTCATAATTCTCTTTCATTCTAGTTCCTAGTTCATCATGATAACTCATTGTTGTTCCTCCTATAAAGTACAGCACCAGATATTCACACAGAATATATCGTCTCTAAATAACATCATTCATCCCTCAACTTAATTTTTTCTAGTTCTTCAGGTGTCATCTTTTCCACTTCATCTGGTGTAAAGAAATTACTAAAAACTTCACACCTATCAAGAGCAACATTAACGTAATCTGGTTTTCCTTCGTAATACTCGTACATCTTATTGGCAGCTTCTTCATTATCAAAAGGAGTTACAATCTGTTCATTTATCCATTGTCCACCTACATAGTCATTCTTAATATAAGAAACTATCCAAACAACATTTCTAGACATTCTCTTCCTCCAATTTATTCTCTAGTATTTTATAAAGTTCTTTATCTTCTTTATAGAACGGATCCTCGCCAAATAGATTAACTACTATCTGACCAAATCTTAGTTCTGGATGTTTGATATGGTATAAATCTAATAATGCTAGTATTCGCATAAACATACTCTTATCACCATGCATTCTCCCACTCCTTATAATTCTCTACTATGTACTGTAATGTGCGTGGAGTATAATCCATATAAGGATACATACATCCAACATTATAAATCTGGCATGGAAAACCTTTGTCTTTCATCATCTTAGTAATATCACGCTCAACCATGCTCTCACCTGTTACATGAGAATGACCATGAAGTAAAATGCCATTTCTATAGTGAGTGTCATAGAATGGGATATAATAGTGTGATAGAATGACAGGAACTTCTTTATTATCTAGCCTGTCAGTTAGTTTCTTATAGTTGGTAATTTCGACAAACTGTTTTTTATATCTTGCATTAGTGAGCCTATCATGATTTCCAATGATAAGGTGTTTGTTCCCTTTCAAGTTTTTAACTAAGTCTAGATGCTCATCTTTTGCTTTGAAGCACATATCACCTATGATATAAACGTGATCATCATTATTTACTTCCGCATTCCATCTCTCTATCATTACTTCGTGCATTTCATCTAGAGATTTAAAAGGTCTTCCGTCTATTCTGATTATATTTTCATGCCCAAAATGCGTGTCTGCTATATATAATCTTCTGCTCATATTGTCCTCTTCATATTTTTAAATCTGCTTATTACTCATCATGTTTTCACCATGGAGACCAAGTGTAATAAACATATTGGCAAATTTCCCAAAGGTTTTCTAAAGTGATGTTTTCGTTGTATAACCAATTTGGATCTTTACTCATTCTGTCATTCCATTCTTCGTATGGCACATCTTTCTTTAAAAGCATAAGTCCATTCTCAACTAAATGTTCTAAATTACTCATCTGTATTTCTCCTTCTTTGTGCTACGTAAATAGTTCCATTGTTTTTACCACCTTTATTTTTTAAATCTCTACATAATAATTCTCTGCTAAAAAAATAATTTGATTTACTTTCAAATGAGACATGAATTAAATTACTTATTATATTAATCTGCATAAAATCGTAAAAAAAAACGTCCTTCAATAAAAAGACGATTAAGTTATCATCTTAAAATTAAAGAACGTTTAAAATCTAATAGAATGCCTTAAAACTATATGGTATATAACTCTATTTTTTTATTGCATAAACTTTTCTGCACATCTATTATTCTTTGATTACTTGACCCTCTAAATATTAGATCTAAATTTTTTAATTCTAATTTAAATTTCCCATCAACCAACACATCAATATTTTTTATAAATTGTGGTTTTATCTTCAGTAACTCTTCAAACGTATGACCGCTATATACCCATACATTTTTATTAGATTGATTTTTTATATTATGTATTACCTTATTTATTGCATTAGATTGTATTGATGCTTCACCACCAGTAAATGTCACATCATAATCGCTTTTACATAATATATCAGATAAACGAGAAATTGAAATTGGTTTACCATTTGTAATATGCCAAGATTCAGGATTATGACAACCTTTACAAAATACATTACAGCCAGCACAGTATACACTATTTCTAAAACCTTCACCATCTACTATGGTATCATATTTAATATCCATAATATATAAACAACCGCTACCATCACATTCTTTACTAAATTTAATAGAAGGGTCATTTAAGACCCCTCTAACAAATTCAGTAGTTTGATTTGTGATGTTTGCTAATTCATCAATAGTATATATATCACCATCTGATAAATCTTTAATTACCTGTTTTATATCAGTCATGTGTAACACGATCCCTTAATTCTGCTTTCTTTGCATCATTCCAAGAATTAATACCACCCACAAGATAACCAGTAATTCTTTCTATAGTATCAATATTTTTACTTCCACATTTTGGACATTCATGTAAATCTTTTTCTGCATTTTCAAATCCACAATCAAGACATCTATTTCTTAAATGGTTAATAGAACCATATCCAATATTATTTTCTTTAATAATATCTACAACTTGCATAACTGCTTTTTCATTATGAGTAGCATCTCCATCAAGTTCAACATAGAAGATATGTCCTGCTAATGTAAGTGGATGATATGGTGCTTCAACTTCTGCTTTATGTTTAATTGAACAATGATACCATACAGGAACATGATTAGAATTTGTGTAATATTCTTTATCTGTAATATGCTCTATTTCACCAAATTCTAATCTATCTTTCTTTGTAAACTTACCACTCAGTCCTTCTGCTGGAGTTGCTAAAACAGAATAATTCAAGTTATACTTATCTGCCCATATCTTAACTCTATCTCTTAAATGTGTAATAATTTCAAGACCAAGTTTCTGAGAATCTTCTGATTCTCCATGATGTTTGCCAGTTAAAGCAATTAAGCATTCTGCCAATCCAATAAATCCAACACCAAGTGTTCCTGTCTTGATAACATCACCAATTCTGTCATCTGGTTTAAGCTTGTCTGATCCATTCCAAAGTCCACTCATAAGCATTGGGAATTGTGATTTAAAAGCAGTCTTCTGAAATTCAAATCTATCATGCAATTGTCTCACTGTAATATCAGTATATTTATCAAGTTTTTCATAGAAAGTTTTAATTCTTTCATTATAATCCTCAATATTCATACACTCTAATGCAAGTTTTACTATATTGATAGTTGTAAATGATAAATTGCCTCTTCCAATGGAAGTTCTCTCTCCATGTCTATCTTCATATACTCTTGTTCTACAACCCATCGTTGCACATTCATGTTCATATCTTTTTGGATCGTCTGCCCTCCAATTATCATCATAATTAAATGTAGCATCTAAATTAATAAAGTTGGGGAAAAATCTTTTTGCAGTAACCTTGCAAGCGAGTTCTAATAAATCATAATTAGGATCTCCAGGTTCTGAACTTACCCCTTTCTTTAATTTCCAAATCTGAATTGGAAAAATTGGTGTTTCTCCTTTTCCAACACCTTTATATGTTGACAAAAGAACTTCCCTAATAATACAGCGGCCCTCAGGAGAATCATCTGTCCCATAATTAATAGAAGAAAATACTACCTGATTTCCACCTCTTGAATGAATGGTGTTCATATTGTGGATGAAAGCTTCCATAGATTGATGAACACGATCTACTGTGTTGTTAATTGCTGCATGTAAAGATCTTCCTACAATATCATTTTTATAGTCATTTAAATCTACTTTTAAATAATCGTCAATTTTTGCATCATACATATAAGAAAGATCTGTTCCTGTTACTGCTTCAATCTTTTTAATTTCTTCAATAAAGGTTGCTCTTACATATGGTGCTAAATAATAATCAAAAGCTGGAATTGCTTGTCCTCCATGCATCTCATTCTGTACTGTTTCCATACTAATGCAACCAATAATTGAAGCAGTTTCAATTCTTTTAGCTGGTCTACTTGATCCATGCCCTGCTCTAAATCCATTCTGAAGTATTCTATCTAATGGGTGCTGGATACAAGTAAGTGATTTAGTTGGGTAATAATCTTTATCATGAATATGAATATAATTACCATCTACTGCTTTTCTTGCTTCTTCTGAGATAAGACAATCATCAGTGTATGCTTTTGTGGTTTCACTAGCAAACTTCATCATCATACCTGCAGGAGTCTCTGCGTTCATGTTAGCATTTTCTTTTGTAATATCATTAGATTCTGTATTTACAATACTATCATAAACTCTATAAAGTTTAGATTTTCTGCATTTCTCACGTTCATTTCTATAAATTACATATCTTTCAGCAACATCTTTTCTATTGCTTACCATAAGTTTTTTCTGAATAATATCTTGAATATCTTCAACAGACATAATTGCTTCATCTAATTTACTAACATAATTCGCAATTTCTCTGGATTTATTTTTTGCATATTCAGAAATAACACCATTATCAGTGTCTTTAAATGCTTTCAAAATCGCATCACTAATTTTGTTTTTGTTAAATTCTACTGTTCTTCCATCTCTTTTTTCAACTAACACTGAACATCACATCCTCCTATTATTTCTCATGTTTAATTATATCTATAACAAATCCATCTTTTGTTACTATACTGTAGTCTTCTCTCCCAAGTCTAATGCACTCTTCTAAAGATAGATTTAATTTTCCTTTTTCTTTTATTCCTTCCTTGTATTCATTAACTAATTCTCTAATATTATTTTCCATTCATTTGTTCACCACCTCTTTACCTCTTTTTCTAATAATCCAATAAACCATTTTGCAATATCTTTTAAGTCATTAAGTGTTCTACTATTATCCACTACTGCATCATAATTTAAATCATAAACATTCGCGTCTGCCATATTTGAAGTGATTTGTTTAACGTTTTTATTTTTTATCAACAATGTTATGGCATTAAATTCATTTGCTGCCCTAGCAATTTCTTCAGGTTCACGAATATGCAAAAATAAAATATCAGCATCTGATTTAATAAATTCTTCATATTTATTTTTCATTAATTGAAATGGAAGGTCACAATAATCACTCATTGCAACCTTTAAATCAGACAATAATTTTCTACCTTTTTCATCTTTATTACCATCCCAACCAATTAACTTTGCAAGTCTTTTTATCTCATCTATAGAAGAATAATTCATTACTTTACAAAACGAATTGCATATAGCGACAAATGTGTCTTTACCAACTCCTGCTGATCCATTAATAATTACTACGTGTTTATACATAATTTAATTTTGAATTTTAAATAGATAATCACTATCAATATAAGGAATAAACTCACTTAACTGTTTTAAACATTCTTCTGCAAGTTCTTTTACTTCTGGGTTGGCAGTCCCATTTTTATTTCTTTCCTTATATATATGAGCAAATTCTGCAAGGTTGATTTTAAAAATAAAATTACTTGGAATTGATAACATATAAAGACCTCTTTTTACATCTTTATCATTTTCAAAACCTTTTTTAACATATCCATTTGGTGTACTTACATAAACTTCATTATTATATGTAATCTCATTTGGTTTGGTTATATTAAGAATTTCTAATGCTTTATCAGTTGGAATAATTTTATCTTTATAATAGTCAGACATTTCATTATCTTCATAATTTGCAAGTCTTGTACTATTTCTGATAATTCTATTATCCATACGTTTAGCATGAGAGTCCCAATCATCCTGACCAGCTCTATGTAAACCATATACAGTAAAAGACAAATCAATGAATTTGAGCATTGTCATATGTCTCCAGCCCCATTTAAATAATGAGTCTGTCCATTTCTTAAATTTTTCTGCCGCCTCTTTGTTCTGTTCATAATACATTGGGAAACCATCGAATTCATATAACATATAATATGTATGTCTAATATCTTCTTCTAATTCTCTGGTCAATGTACGTTTAGATAAAAACATAGAAACAATTGCATCATCTAAACCATGTACGCTATTCAAATAAACTTCCATTTACACATCTCCTATTTTTCTAAAAATTCTTCACATATTTGATCAAAAGCTACAATATCAGATAATATTGTAGTAACTATTGATATCTTAGTATTGTCAGTTACAATTCCAATCATCTGTAAAATATCTTTGGCATCAGCAAATTCACCAAATTCATTTTGTGCAGTCACCTGGCTATCGTATCTAACTTTTGCATTTATCATTTTAATAAATTTTCTTAAATCAGAAATACTGTCAAGATCTAAAATATGACTACTTGTATACATAATAAAACCTCAATTACGCTTCAATCATTTCAAATAATTCATCTTCAGTGATAATCGGTATATTAAGCTCTTTTGCTTGAACATTTTTCTTTGATTTAGAATAGATGTTATTATTTATTAAATATTTAGTTTTTGAAGAAATTGTACTTACTACTTTACCTCCACGGCTTTCAATAAATTCTTTTAATTGGTTCCTGCTTTCAAATCTATTTAAGCTACCAGTAACAACAAATTGTAATCCTTCAAAATCATTGCTTACATTTGATTCTTCTGATATAAAATGAAACTCTTCTGCAAGTTCATTTATATCATCGAAATTTTCTTCAAAGAATTTCTTAATAGATAAAGACATCTTACTTCCAATGCCAACAATTTGACACCAATTATAGTTATTTATAATCATATCTTTCATGACTTCCCAAACACCATTATATTGTTCTGATGAAGATAATTTTTCTATTACAGTTTTTTCAATGGCTTTAGAATTTCTTGCTCCAATATAATCAATATTTAAAGAATTAATGAAATTACTTAATGTAATAAATCTACTATGCTCAATATTATTTAAAAGATTATTGACAGACTGCATTCCAAATCCATCTAAATTTACCAATTGTTTTTTATGATCTTTTAAATAAAAAATGTCTTTATATTTTGAAATAATTCCAATATCAATAAGTCTTTTTAATGTTGACTCTGAAAGTCCATCAATATTGATTGCTTCTTTACTTACAAAAAATTTTAATTTTTGTAAAGCTTTTCCACTGCAATTTTTATTATTACAACAGAGCAACTCGCTATCATTGTCTTTTTTGATAGATACTTCTCCACCACAAATTGGACATTTATTTGGTATATTAATAATTAAATCTTTATCAATATTTTCATTTTTTTCTGCAGTCAGAACTTGGGGAATAATCATGTTCATTTTTGCTACTTTAATTTTCTGTCCAATAAATGGTTTATCTCCAAGGATATGTTTAAGAACACTTACATTATGTAAAGATGCTCTCTCTACTTTTGTACCATCAATCATAACTGGGTTAAATACCGCAGTTGGGGTTAAAACCCCTGTTTTCCCAATAGTCCAATCAATAGTTTTTAATGTAGTTTCATATTCTTCATCATAAAACTTAAACGCAATACTATGCTTTGGATGATGACCAGTTTCACCAAGAGATTTGCCATATTCTCTATTATTGTAAGTCATTACAAGTCCATCAATTGGATATAACTTACTTGCGGCACAATCTTTTAAATAATTAATTGCATCATCAATATTATATGGATTATAAACATATGGCACAGTTTCAAATCCTAAATCTTCTGCAAAACGTAAACCATCAACCATAGTTGTAAATCCAAAAGGAATTTTCCATACAATAAATTTAATATTTCTATTTTTAGCAATTTGACTATCTAACTGTCTTACTGAACCAGATACAAGATTTCTTGGATTTCTATAAAGTTCTCCTTCTGGGTTCTTGATATTTATTTCTTCGAAATCTTTATATGTAATAATTGCCTCTCCTTCAAATTCAATTTTATGTTTATTTGGAATCGTTAAAGGAATATTACTAAAGACTCTTGCATTATGAATGATATTTTCTCCAATTAATCCATCTCCTCTAGTCTCTGCTCTGCTAAGCTTACCATTTTCATAAGTAAGAAGAACAGTAAGTCCATCCATTTTACATGTTAAAATACATGGATTCTTTTTACTAAATTCAATTAAATCATCAATGTCTTTTGTTTTATTAAGAGAAAGCATAGGATGAGAATGTTTTGCTTTCTTTAGTCCACTAATAACTTTTGTTCCAACATTTTGTGTTGGTGAATTAGACATAATAAAGTTTTCTTCTTTTTCTAATTTACTTAATAAATCAAATTTCTCATCCCACTCTTTATCTGTCATTATTGGATTGTCTTTTGCATAATAAGCATATGACGCTTCATTTAATTCTTTAACAAGGCTTCTAATAATCTCTATATTTGAAATTAATTTATTATCCATAATTAATCACCATATTAATAACTAAGGTCTGGGTCAACCAATTTAACAGATGAAGAATTTTTTACTGCAATGCAATGCCCATTAGATGGATCTACTACATAACTCATAGGCTCCTCTTCTGTAGATTCTGGACATGCAATATCAATTTTCATATAGATTCTGTCATGAAACATATAGCACTTCCCGCTTTCTAACTCACCAATTTTCTTCGTTCGATTTACTATTCTCATTTTTGTCTCCTTCTTCATTTAAAGATAGCCATGTGTTTCTATTGTTATGGCTTTTTCTTATACATGTTTGAAAAGCTGTTGGTTCGGCAAGTAATAAACATCTTTTTTTGGCACGAGTTAATAAAGTATACAACATACAATTATCTAGCAATGTATAATGTGTATTGTCGATAATACCAATAACTGTTTTAATACCTGCTCCTTGTAACTTATGACAAGTCAAAGCATATGCAAGATCAAGGTCTTTAAGATCACTTTTCTTATATTCGACTACTTTGGGATTACCACAATCATCTAATGCAGTCTTAAATGTAACTTCACATATTCTCTCTTTTTTATTGTCATTTATAATGTCATAAATTTTAGTAACATAGCCAGTATCACCATTAAATACTTCTTCGTCATAATTATTGACTGTTTGTATTACTTTATCACCAACATAAAATAATTTATCCTCCCCATATATTATTCTCTCTTCGTCAGATTTTTTACCCATTAATATAGATTGGATAGTTTTATTAATGTATGATGAACTATTATTACAGCCTTGTTTTCTTGGGGTAATAATAACAACATCATCTGAACCGTCATTTTTTATAGAAGAAAAATATGTTTTTATAGCAACTTTAAATAATGACTCTCTGTCGTTTCTAAACATGTAATACATATCTTTTAAATTGCCATGTATTACTTTTGAATTATAATTTTCTTCTAATGGGTTTACATTTTCTCTAATAACATTTGCATCTACCAATATTCCAGATTCTTGTGCTTGACGCATAGGCTTAGTAAGTTTATTTACAAAACATTCATCTAATTTGTCAATCAAATCAGAAAATATATTCCCCCAGCCAATTGGTGGTAACTGCTTATGATCTCCAGAAATAATAACTATTGTATTATCTCCGACTGCTTCTAATAGGTTATTAAATAATGAAGCCCCTATCATACTTCCTTCGTCAATGATTAAAGCACCAATTGGAAGTTTGTTAAATTTATTATATTCAAATTTGCTATCACCCTTAGATCCAAGCGTTCTGTGTATAGTCTTTGAAGGAAAGCCTGACGCTTCTTCAATTCTTTTTGCAGCCATAGCAGACAATGCACATGTATCAAATTCTATCTTTGATTTTTTTAAAGCAATTAATATTGCTCTCATAATAGAACTTTTACCAACACCAGCTTTGCCAGTAATTAATGAAACGTTATTATTTAAAACATTGTTAATTACTTCTATTTGCTCTTTTGTATATTTAAACCCTTGAATGTTTTCTGCTTCTTCTATTGCAGATGCAATAATATCTTCGTTAATGTTATGTATTTTACTCATTTTCGATTTTTTATTTAGAATGTTATATATGTTTTTCTCTGTATTGTAATAATGAATAAGTCCTATATGATTAGATTTATCAATATATAAAAAATTATTGCTATCTAATAAATCATTAAAATGCTCTATACATTCAGGAATTGTATCACTTACTGCATTTCTTAATTCACTAATTGAGCATAAAGTATGTCCATCACTCTCTCCTAATTCATAAAAGAAATATTTAATAAACGCAATTAGTCTATACTTTGAATTTAAAAGCTTTGGTTTAAACTTAACAACAAAATTGTCAACACGTTTAAATCCAAACCCATCTATATTTGTAAGAATATATGGGTTCTTTTCTATTTTTTGTTTTAATAAAGCAGTATTCTTTTCCCATTCAACAAGTGCTTTTATTGTCTTAAAAGAGACTCCAAGTGGTTTAAGCATTGTAATAATTTCTGAGAATGTATAGTTTTCTAATATCTTATCTCTGATTTTCTTCCAAGTTTTTTCTCCAACACCTGAGACTATAGAATAATTAATTGTTTCAAGATCTCCATTAATAACATCATTAATAACATTTGGATACTTCTCAATAATATTATTTGCCACGGTCTCATTAACAAGTAATTTTAAAAACATTAATTGTTCATCAGTAGATTTTGGTGCTATAGCAAAAATATTATTTGGAGAATATTGCCAACCAAATTTACTATTTTGAAGGTTAGCTACTATATTATATTTACACCCAACTGTAAGTTCTTGCATATTACCAGTTAATGTGCCAATGCCTTCACCGTTATTATCTTCAACCCAAAGTCTATCTTCTGTTTCTAAAAATGGAAGTTTACTGTTTGTGGAAAATCTATATACTCCCCATGCACTATCAGGATTATAATATCTACAATTTAAAATCTTTGCCTCAAATTCAAATTCTTTTCCTAACAGATCATCATTAATCATACGTTATACATTCACCACCTCAAAATTCTTTTCTTTAAGCCAATCATTATAATGTTTAACCTTTTCGACAAAGAAATGATCTCCTTCTCTTTTTCTTCCTAAGATGGCCAAACAGTTACCCTTTTTAATCATTTCATTGAACTCTTTTAATTGAGAAGACCAAATAGTTGCTTCTATAATCCCGTATGGGGTATAAAGGTCTAAATATGCAAATTGATTTCCACGTTTATCTTTTTTTCGTTTTATATCTACTATTACACAAAATAGAATTGTTTTATCTCCATCTTCAACAAGATTCCAATCTACGTTTACATGACTATATGCATCTTCTAATGGATCATTAGTTAAAAACATAGATAATGTTTCAAACTCCCACATGTATTTATCAGTCGCATATTTATCACGAAATTCAATCATATACTTTTTAAATTTTTGTTCTTGTTGAGTTTTAAAAAGGGTTTCTCTAATAGCGTTATAATCTTTTAAAAGTTTTTCTTTATCTACTTTTCTTTTGTCAATTTTATAGTTTTCTGCATCAAGATTATAATTTTCTTTTAATGTTTTATATGTCGGAAGTGTTGTTAATGGGGTAAACTTTCGATTTGGAAATTGAGATTTTGCATAAGATATTAAAGAACGCATTCTATTTTTAGAGGGTAATGCACCTGCTTTAATTAAGGTAATTATTGCAGTTTTATCATTAACTTTTTCTATAAAATCATTAAGATTTTTATATGGACGATTCTCAATTATTTTATCAACTACTGCCGATCCAAGACCTTTTACTGCAAGCAATCCAAATAAGATTTCGTTTTTATCTGGGATAGGTGTAAAACTAATGTTTGACAGATTAATATTTGGTGGAGATACTTTAATACCAAGTCTTTTACAGTCATTAATTACTATACTAATCTTTTCTACTTTATCACTCTTGGAAGTAAGCAAAGCGGACATAAAGTAAATTGTGTAATGGACTTTAAGGTATGCGGTAAGATAGGAAAGAAGACCATAGGCTGTACTATGCCCAGCATTAAACGAATAGCCAGATTGTTTAAGTAGTAAATCCCATATTTCGTTAATCTGTTCTTCATTCCAATTTTTATTTCTCAATCCATCTTGTAAATCTACTTTTAAAGATTCCATTACCTTAATTTGTTTCTTGCCAATTGCTCTCCGAGCATTATCCACCTCTTCTTCGGGGAATCCTGCGTATCTGAAAACCTTTAAAGCTTGCTCCTGATACATCAATACAGAGCAACTATCTTTAAATAGTTCTTTTAGATCCTCATGTATTACTTCAACATTATCTGGATGAAGTTTATTCTGACAATAAATTGGGAAGTTTTCTTTTGTTCCAGGTCGATTGGCTGCGTTAACAACAATAATATCTTCTATGTTGTCTGCTTCTGCTTCTATACACATCTTTCTTGCTTCGGCAGATTCCATCTGGAATACGCCTACTGTATTCCCATTTTTATATACCTTGTCATAAACTTCTTTGTCATCAAGATTCAAATGATTAATATCCACATCTTTCCATGTAAGACCAGCCATCTTTAAGCAATCATCAATAATATCAAGAGTTTCTAACCCAAGATAATCCATCTTAACCAATCCAAGATCATCCATGGCATTATGCATTTCTAACTCAACCATTACATTTTTCTCAGAATCTAAACAAATTGCACAGTAATCTGTAATAGGATTTGGTGTAATCAGTGTTCCAGCTGCGTGTCTTCCCATTGATTTAGGAAGACCTTCTAAGTCCATGACATATTTAAACCATAATGGAAATTGATTATACACTTCTTCAAGTTTTTTATTCTTACTTAAAATATCTTTTAATAAAATATCTTTTTCTTCTTCTTCACCTAAATCATTTAATGTTTTTATAGTGGGAATCATTTTGGCAACTTCATCTCTTAAAGAATAAGGAATTTGTTGATAGTATGGAGAGTCTTTCTTTTCGTCCAGCACTTTACCAATATCACGAATAGCAACTTTAGTACTTAAAGTATTGAAAGTGCAGATTGGAGCAACATTTTCTTTACCAAATAATTCTTCTGATATTTCAACCATTTCTTTACGCCTAGTCTTAGCTATATCCCAATCAAAATCAGCGAGGGCTTTTCTTCCTTTATTTGCAAATCTAGAAAAATCTAAATTCCATCTTACAGAATCTATTTGAGTGACATTGAGCATAAATAAACAAAGACAGTTTGCACCAGAACCACGAGAATAACCAATAGGAATTTTTCTTTTTCTTGCTTCCTTCGCTAACATATAAAGCATAATAAAATAATCAATATAATCTACATATTTAAGAACATCTAGTTCTTCTTCAAGCAACCTTTTTCTTCTGATTTCCTGTTTCTCTTTAGACATATGCCCAAATTTTTCATCAAATGTAGAAAATACAAGATGTTTAAGATAGTCAAAATGAGAATCAAATCCATCTTCTATCTTAATTTTTGGCATGACATTACCTTTATTAAGTCCAATATCAATATCTTCAATTAGATCTACAATATGATGTGTTTCTTCCACCGCTTGATCAATGATAGATTCATCATCAAAACTATTAGACATTATCTCATCTAACATTCCTCTATTTTGAAGATAACAATCAGCATAACTCTCTCCTACTTCTCTGCCCTCTCCAATCTCAACAAACATCGAATGAGAGTCTTGCATTTCTTTACTGAGCATATGGGCATCAGTGGTCACAACAAATGGTAGGTTATGTTCTTTAGCAAATTGATAAATCAATCTATTGCATTTAATTTGTTCTGGAGTATTATGAGATTGTAATTCAATTGCCACATAATCAAATACATTCTGTAATCTATTAACAAAATCTTCAGACTCAATAATCATATCTCTTTCAAGGTATCTGCTTAATCTTCCTGCTTGACAAGCAGTTAAACAGATAATTCCTTCTCCCAAGTTATTTGATTCAATTCTATCTAAATCAATTCTTGGCTTCTTATACAATCCTTCTGTACGAGAGATTGAAGTAATCTTAAATAAGTTCTTCAATCCTTGTTGTGTTTTTGCAAGCAATACCATATGATATCTTGGCTGAGTATACTCTTTAGTGTCTGACTTCCATGACATATCATCAACTTCGTAAATCTCATTTCCTATGATTGGCTTAATCCCTTTTTTATTACAAGCCTTAACAAGATTAACAAAATTATTCATTGTACCATGATCAGTTAAAGCGATTGCTTTTTGATTGTTCTCTACGGCAAAGTTTACAATCTCATCTATCCTCAAAATAGAATCTAACAAAGAACCCTGTGCAGAATGTACATGTAAGTTTATTAATTCTTTTTTATTGCCCATTAAATACCTACCATTCTTCGTCTTCCCATAAATTATTTGTTTCACTACTTTGAATTACATTAATATCTTTAATTTCAATTTGAGGAGTTAATAATCCTTGATATTCTGAAATAGAAGGTCTGCCTACAATCTCAAATTCAATCTCATCATCATCTCCCCATGCGTACTCCAAAAAATCATATAGTGGATTTCCACTTTTGCAACCAAACATGATGTAATCAACACCATTTATCTGAAATTTTATTGTGTCATCATTTTTACCAAGTATGACAAAGTCATTTTTACTTAATGATATATTTTTAACAGCAATAAATAACTCATCTACTTTTGTTCCAACATAATCAGAAAACTCTGAAAGACTATTAACTGTGTCAATTCCAACATCAGAATAATCAAATATAAAATCAACCTTATATGTTGAGTCATATTCTACATTCTTTAACATATTATTAAGTTTATTATTTTCTTCATATCATTAAT
>Ga0247608_10001137_pt1 | contig 38377 bp, 78 predicted proteins | sample 176DNAGHGlowgp2_FD_193490 | JGI IMG/M metagenome (GOLD analysis project Ga0247608, IMG submission 193490) | Sheep rumen microbial communities from Palmerston North, Manawatu-Wanganui, New Zealand - 1766 DNA GHGlow gp2 | ecosystem: Host-associated > Mammals > Digestive system > Stomach > Rumen ...
ATTTCTTCCTCGAAGTTAAATACTCGAAGTCGCTGTGGAACTCCATTGACGTTAGATTTAATCCAGAATTTTCCTGCATCGAAATCCATTAGTAAGACAGCGTTTCCTGATGCTACTGGGTATGCCTGGGCACCAGATTCACCATTCACAAAGACAGTCATCATAGAGTTCGAAGGATCATTGTTGTATATATAACCCGTATTTTGTGATGAGTAATTGTTTCCGAAGTTCATAATTTATTACTCCTCCTTATACCAATAAAATTGCGGAATTTCCCGTGATGAGTCCCATGAATCATAAAGTATTCCATTTTTTACTGTGGCAACATGGCCATCGCAAAACAACACATAGATTCCCCTTGGATGGTCTATGCAAAAATCCCAAAGTGTATAACAATCTGGGCACCTATTTGGAATAACTTGTCTCTGGAACCCATACTTTCGCAATACACCAGCTATTACAGAATTAGAATGCGGCATCAGTCCCATATTAAAGCCCATTTCAGTCAAAATATCGTATGTCTGATCCCATGACGTATCTAATGCGACTGTCAAGGCTCGTATAGAGCAGTCTTCTGTATGATGTCCTACAGGATTGGGATTATAGTATTTGTAAGCCATGTAAAATCACTCCAATCAAAAAAGGGGCTATAAAAGCCCCCATTAATCCATTGTTTCTTCGTATTCGATGATCTCCTCTTGTTTTGCCGTTACAGAAATATCAAACACTTTATCTTTATAAAAATTCTCCAGAATATTCATAAGGTCAACAATTACGCCGTCTTCATCAACAAGCTGACCTTCATTAAATTCAAGCTTCTTTAGCTTTCCACTCCATGTAGTAGATTTCTTCACATCCATGTTCCTTTTCCTCCTTTATTATAAAATGTCGTAGATGGTACATCCATCTTCGCCAATAATTTTATCTACAATTCCCATCTTAGCTGCTTCGGGACTGAAAAACAGGAATTCGTCTTTTCGTCTCTCCTCGTATTCATCTTCAGTAATATTAGTTCTCTCTAATACAAGCTGCCTATCAATCTCATCAAGATCATCCATAAAGTCCATCCAGTTTCTCATACGACTTGCGGAATTAGAAAGACTTCGGCTGCTTTCATGCATTAGAAACGAAGAATGCTTCCAAGCGTATCTCTCATGACAAGCAATATATACAGAAAATGCAGCGGATGCGACAATAGAAAACGCTACGCCAATAACTTTGGTTTGGCTTGATCTAATTACATCAACTAGATTATTCATTGTTATACATGATCCGCCTTCACTATCAATATAAATTCTAATAGGATGACGTTTTTCAACCGGAATATCCTTATCCTCGTCGTTCCATTTAATAATATTCAAAATAACCGACTCTAAAAGCCAGTCAGAAATCTCATCATTAATTAACAATATTCTATTGTCGTAGAAATCACGAATTACCTCATCCCTAATTTCATCGTTTCCCATATCTGTTAGCGTTGATAAAAAATCCATAATAATTTCTCCTTTTATTCCTTAATCTTCAAAATATTCTTTTGCAATATCGTATTTTCGTTGCAAAAAAATAGTGGCATCCTTATATAGGAAACCACAAATTTTCTTGATATCATCTATCCGTCGATATCGAACTTGATACATTCCTGGAAGATGAGACCTAATATCCACTTTAAAATTATTTTCACCATATGACTCTTTTAAAAGACTGTCAAAGTCTTGACAAAACTTTTTAGAGTTTTGATATACAGCAATTACTTTATCATGCTTTTTTCTACTGGCTATTGTACCATCGCCATCAACCAAGCCCCTTAAAAAATGTTTGATAAGGTGCTTTGGGACTTTTTCTTCAATATTTTTAAACGATTCAGAATTATGAGTTTTATCAGGAACTATATCGAAAACACTTAAATCGTCAAATATTTGTTTAGAATTACAAGATTCAAACTTAACAAAATCTCCTAATCCTTTATTTGTTTCTATTTGTCGATAGTACAAATCATTTCCACATTTTAATTCTTCGGCTAATTTTTTAACTATAGCATCGTCTTTTCTTTGCAGTTCAATTGCTAAAAAATAACCACCATTATGAATTCTAACATAACCATCGGTGTAAATAAGACCAAAAAATAAGCTTTTGCCTCTGTGTCGATAATGCTAAAATAATCATCAACAAAATTAATATTTTTCTCATCTCTTGGCATTTTGAATGTATTTAATGTTAAACCATTTTCTTTAGCTATATTAGATACGGTAGTACAAGTCGAACCTGTTAATCTAGCTATTTCAGAACTATGCACTCCGTCCTTAACCATATTAATAATTTGTGATATCTTTTCCTCTGAGAGTTTACAATGTTTTACTTTTTTAATTTCGTTGTTGATTAAAAAATTATTTATCGCTGGATACGACATTTCAAGGTCTCTAGAAATTGCAGATACCGTCATACCGTTTTGAAACATATCAATAATTTTTAATCCTAATTCTTCTGTAAATGGTTTTTTACATCTTATCGGCAATTTCACTAGCTTCACTCCTATAATTATTTTTTAATTTAATACATCCAAATTTCTCATATCCCTTAAATACTTCCATCATCCTACGCATACCCAAATGATCAATATTTACATCTGTTTGCTCGATAATGTCGCCTTCATATACCTGTTTACATCCTTCTTTACAACGTTGAATTATCGTCTTGAGCGTATAAACATCAAGATTCTGAGCTTCGCTTACTATGACCATAGAGTCTGATTCAAACTCGACGCCTCTAATATTTGCCGTTGGTATAATATCGATCTTTCCGTCCTCAATTAATCGTTGAACTTCGATGAGATCGCCGAATTTTGAAGCAAGAATATTTCCGATAGATGCAGAATATAAAAGCTTAGTTGTATGATCACCTTTTTCATAGCCTAAAGTCCTGGCATGTTTTAAAGGTTCAAAAGAATATACAAAATAACACTTCTTAATTTTACTTTTCTCTAATTTACTCATAAAATAAGAAAGCGGAAGAGTAGTCTTTCCGGATCCGGCTCTCCCAAACAATAAAGTGATATCATTTTTGTCAATACTATCCATAGCACATTGCTGTATCTGGTCAAGAGGTTTTACTTTGCCAAAATACCTTGACTGAAATGCAGTATATACAACCTTGGTATACTCACCATCGCCCCACTTATATGTGTCGATAATTTCACCGTTGTTATTTTTCAAGATAATATATTCATTTCTGACCATGTTATAAATATTCTTGTCGAGATTAGAATAAAAATAAGCCATTTCATCATCGTTCATAGATATAACTCTATATCCAGTATACTCATCAATATCGGCAAAATCTAAGTCCTTTGTACCGATGGTATTTAGACCAAATATCTTTCTGGCAATATGCTTGAGATTTAAATCATTAGATACAAATAAAATAGAAATCTGATGTAATTCCTGATAATAATAAGCAGAAGCAACTATAATATTGTCCGGTCCTGGCTCTAATAGCTTCTGTTCTTTTATATATGTAAGAAGGTCAGTATTATATCCTACGACCTCATATTTATCTTCATTCTCATCGAGAAGTCTTGATATCTGACGAGCCTTATATTTCGTGGCTTCGTCTTTTCTATATGCAGTTTTTATATCTTCAATTTCCTGCAGCGTCATCTGAGAAATTAAAAAATCTTCATCAAACGCGCGACTTTGAAGATCCAATATTGAGTTGGTATCGTAAAATTTACGACAATCCATAAGCTTAATCCTCCTTAACTATGATGTCTTCTCTATACTTATAAAGCTTTTTGAGAGCACGAGGATTTTCGGTAAGATAATACCGCTTGGATTTAGATTTATGTGTTTGTGAACTAACATGAACATATTTTCCCATTTTATTTTCTCGCAAATAGTCAGCTTCTCGTCTTGCAATTAAAATCATACTTTCACTACTTTCTTTAATTTATTTTTTTTAAACAAAAAAGGGGCATATGCCCCTATATAAAAGTTCAAAAAAGATCACCCCTGATCCTTGAACGAATTTCCCGACACAGAGTCGAACTGTGTTTCTTCCTATATAAATAGGACCACGCAGGAAGTAGGAGAGAAGAGTAGTAATCTACTCCTCGGTACTCCTTTTAATCCTTTGCTAACGCTGAGATTATGCGTTTCGCAGAAAAAACTTTACGAGCATTATGAGTTCTCTCGTTATCCACTTACTGCCGTTTCCGCACAATAAGTATTCTCTCATGGCTGCCTTTTTTATAGTGTGGCGATTCACTATTTCTACAAAGCTACTCTACCTTCCCTATTCCGTTAACGCTGCCGCGCTATAAATTCCCGCTAAGAAAACCGTGCAAGGTCCAATAAACTTATCAGAGTCTTGCGAGACTCCTCAAAGACACCATTACATTGCTGCTGGTGTATTAAGCCACTTTCACTTTGCATAGGCACAGACTTTCGCTTTAATAATTTGATCATCTGTCTATTGTAAATAAACCCTGTATCCAATGGTTCTTTTTATTTATAATATGTTTATATACATCCTTTGATTACGTGCTGCGCCAGTGGCTTCGTAAACTTTTGATCTACAAAATACCACACGCAACCATGCTTTCGGCCCGTTTGCCTACTAACGTCTCATAAGCTAATGGGAAATCCCACTCACTTAATCAATGGATACCGCCCTCGCGCAACGTACACTTGGACTGTGTGCATCCTCCTGATTCACCTTCGCATATTCGTAAGTTTGCATGAGCTATCCAGATTGCGGTCCGGAAACCTTCTCTCAGCACTTGCCGTTGATCCGGCTTATTGCTCCATACTTCATATGTTATATCCGCGCGGGATTTATATACCAGCACGAATCGCCGCCTTTTGAGCGACAGGCATGTCAGTTCTGCTTGAATTGACCATTATACCTACAATGGCGACAAATACAAGATGTAAATATTTGCCTTTACGTAAGTCACCCTACGTTATCTGTGTCAAGCCACATTGCATAGATTTAACGTCCCTATGCAGACGATTGCTACGCCCAGGTACTGCCCCTGGTTAAGACCGGCTTATGAGGCCAGTTAAGATCTTACCTTCCGCCAGCTATGTTATTTATACTCGCCCCCTCACCAGGTAGAATAGAGGAGGTAACGGTGCGGCAAGAGAGCGAGTTTCTAAAGGAGTGTGAGTTTTATGATCTCACTTCGAGTTGATTATATGATTAATATAAACGGCTAATTTATCTTACTAATTCTTTGAAGGAATTAGCAAACTTGCACTTCGGTGCATGTTTAGCCGGGACTGTAATAGCTTCACCAGTCTGAGGATTCCTGGACTGACGTTCTGCCATGTACTTTCTACTCAGCTTAACACCATCGATAACCTGAATGTCATCGTCGTTATTCAGTGCTTCAATAACGATTTCACGGATGGCACCAACAACAACCTTGGTGTCCTTCTGTGTAAATCCTGTTTTTTCTGCAATTTTCTTAATAAAATCTGCTTTCTTCATTTCTATTTCTCCTTTTCTTCAATCATTTTTTAAGTTTGAGCAGCTGCGTTTTCACTCACATAAACAAAATTCAATAAATTCGTAAAAGTGAATAAATTATTAGCTTTTGAAAAGGTCGAAGAAAATTCAGTATCACATTTTCTCTTTGTTTTCTTTGTTTTTGGAAAAGCACTTCAATAAAGCATCCGGATTTAATTCGTATAAAACTTTTAAAAGAATCGAACGATTCTTATATAATTTACCTTTCATTTTGGCTTGATTGTTTCTGGTGTTTGTAGTAACACCAAAACCTCTTTTTAATAGATAAGACATGAACCCAAGATAATTTTTTGATATACCAGTTTTACGTAAATCTTCGATAAGATTATCAAAATCATCTCTTAATACCAGCGTCTCTTCATACATGTTATCAATGTCATCAATACGGCTTCTGACATCGTTATATAAATCCATAGAATACTTGCTTATTAATTTTTCCATGCGTTTAGATGTGTTCATTTTTCTGGAAGTAGAAAGCTCAAATTCATTAAAAAATTCTTCAAGTTTCATTCCATTTCTATTATAGTTAGCTCTCTTGAGTTTTAAATTATAAAGATAATTCATGGGACACATAATATCCAAATTAATTTTCTTCTTATCAAAACCCTTTCTAACACCTAACCAAAATGCTGGATATAAATTTTTGTCAACATCTATAAGCACTTTAAGCCGATTTATTTCTTCCATTAAATCCATATCATACGATTTTTTCGCGCTATCTATACTCACCTGAGCAAGTGACGCAAGAATACATACGGCATCATAATACTTTCTATCTGGAAACGTATAAGTATATGACAAAGCTATCTGGGCTAAATTTGATGACAAACCGATACTCAACTGAGAAGCAGCAAGTTTATTATCAACGATAGCAAAAGAGTTCATCGATGAATCGTATTTATTTTTTTCTTGTGGAATATTATTCACAACAGTCGGATGATTTATTTGACAGTATTTTGCGTGTTCTACTATAGGAGTAAAATTTGTTACGTAAATTGAATCTGAATCTTGATCCGCAATTCATAATTGTATAGGCTCTTTATCCTATACCCTCAAGTCACCTTGAGATTGGACTATATCTTTACCATAGCTTTCGCCTTAGGTATCTGGCGCTCGTGTCGGGATTATTGGTATCCATCCTCACCCATTAGTCTCTGAAGTTTCTTGTCTACTTTTGCTGGAATTCGACAAGCTTACCTGCTGATTGAGTTAATTTAATTGTTTAATCTATATGTTTCCAAGTTTTTCTGTGACAAATATTTGCATATGTAGAATGTAAGTTTTTGTAATCTTTAGCGTGAATCATTTCTGGATGATCAAGTCTTAAAATATCGGCTATTTTCATACCTTCGTCGTATTTTCTTCTAATTTCTCTGACTTCCTCTTCTGTAAAATTAGCCCTTCCATTATTTACTCCTCGCGACGATTCACAAACCACTTCATAATTATTGTCTACAGTATATTGAATATTTTCGGCATGAGTGATCCATTCTAAATTGTCAGCGTCATAATTCATCCTATTAAAATCTTTATGATTTACTTCGGCACCTTCGAAATATCCCGGTACCCAAGCATGTGCGACGTACAAATGTACTGGAACTCCGCCACCAAAACAAGGATATCCGTCAGAATTGATATGTATCGTAGCTGGTTGAACTCTTCTTATTGGATTAAACGCTGAACCATCTTTCGCAACATATTTTCCGCGACCTCTAAGTTCTACATATCTATATACCTTAGGCTCATATTTTTTGCCATCTTCATTAATAATAATTTCATCTTCAAATTTTCTTTCTTCCATAGTTCGCCTTTCTTTCCTTATAACTTTCCCAGCAATTCACCAGATATTTTTTGAACTGAGTTTCCTCAGAACCGGGCCGGTATATTAACCCATTGTTTCTCGGTTGAAACGTAGTATGATTCATATTTACGACTATACATAACTCCCCTAAATCAAAATATTTATCAAATAAGTCACTATGAACATTATGTAAATGTCCCAATCCATTCTGCGAATTAAACGGACTTCTAAACTCTGCCAGATATTCGCCATCTTTAAATCTATTTGTCCAACATTGAATGGCATCTGGCTCCACAGAAAATGTAGGATCCTGCAGCGGATCTTCTCCAACCGCATGCATCAACATTCCATAAGCGTTACCACATATAACAAGATTGTCCGCATCTTGCAAAACTTTCCCAGTTTTAAAATTAGTAATATACGCACGTATTATTGAAGCACGCCGCTCTCTGAAAAAGTCGCATCTAAGAAAATCTCTATCTTGTTCTACTAATGCCACCAGAACTTCGAAATCATTACTAAAATTCTCATTCTTCCTTAAATAATCCAAAAAAACATCATCGTCGTTCTTAAGCTTATCTATATAATCAACAGTGATACCACACACATCACCCATAGTATCCATATTTAATGCATTAACCATCTGATAACTCATCTTCTGAACATCGCCAAGCTTACTCTTATGAGCCGTCTTGACTATGCCCCAATAATTATCTGCTTCTCTAATTTTCTCTGCCCAATCATCAAATGTAACACCTTTGAACTTTAACCACTTAATGGCATTATCAGTAGTAATAAGCCGTATATCTTTTGCCCGGACATTTCTCCCAAACATATCCGGAATATAAGCATTTTCATAATCGTCACCATAATGATCCTTAAAGAACTTCTGAATATGTGTACAAAAAGCGGCACACTTGGTAAAATGTTGTCTTAGCAAAATATACCCATTGGCTTCCTTTGGAAATATTGACGAATCAATCAACGCCTGACCATCAAACAAAGTATTCGTAACCGGATAATTATCTCTCTCTTTGGCGATACAATGTTTATCCTTGTCTGTCTCAACACTGATAATTTTCTTGTAAATAAACGAATCTACGTCCTTTAAAACCAATATTTCTTCCGGCGCGATTTTAACTCTACCTCGGTCACCAATGCTGATGTCTATCGTACTAGTTATGAGAGAAGAGTAAGCACCAATCTCAATGACCGGTGCATTATCTTCTGGAAGTTCAATGCCCATTCTTAAATACTTTAGTGCGTCATCGTATAATTCTTCTCTGCAGAAATTTGCTTTCCCAACTTTCGCTTTACCTGGAGTTCTATATAAAAACTTATAATGAATTACTTCATCAACTATACGATTCCCATCTTTGTCATGATAATAGTATTCAATATCGACACCATTATTATAAAAGTCAATGCGTATATCGTCGGCGGTTTTCTTAATGTATTTATCCATATTCTTATTAGCTTTTTCGATAAGATGCTTAAGATGTTCAAGTTGTTGTTCCTTCTTATCATCCGAAATTTTCTTATTCTTCTTAAGATCCTTGATAGTTTTTTTAATATGATCTACGTCTTGCTTATAAGAACGAGAGCCGTACGCAAAATCGATACATATAATATCTCTGGTGCTTTCTTCATTTCTGATAGTCAATCCGTGGTCCTTCATATAATTAAGAAACATACTGTTTGTCAGCATAGCCTCTTTGAAATCATATCTGTCTCTGACACCTTGATTGTACCCTTCTATAGATCCGGCTTGATAAGTTCTAATTCTCAGTCCATACTTGCCCTTCTCTCTTTTCTGCTGCACTTCGGCATCACACTCCCCTTAGTAATTTCACATAAAATCTCAATTGCTCCAAAAAATAATCTACATCTTCATCTGTCAATTCCGAATTGTAGCAAATTCTTATCGTGCTCTTGGCGTCTTCATCGCTTAATCCTATAGCCTGTAACACATGACTTGGTTCTGGACTATAATTATGACAAGCAGATCCGGCAGAAATGTAAATACCCTTTTCTCCTAATAGTGATACTAACGCCGACGCTTCAACGCCAGGAAATGTAAGACTTAAAATCGGAATATGCGGATATCCATTCTGTTTATATTCAATACCATCAAGTCCTTCTCGAATTTTCAGCGCAAAATTCAAAAAACCGTCTTCGAACTTAAGTCTCTCGATCTGATTGGCTAAAGCATAACACCCCGCCACATTCTCCGTTCCGGCACGCAGTCCCATCTCTTGGCCGCCCCCTTTTATATAAGGAAGAAACTGCTTCTGAAAGTCCTTCGACATATATACAAACCCAGTTCCACGCAAAGCTCCGAATTTATGTCCAGATACTGTATAAGCATCACAGTTCAAATTCGCCCCGTAATGCGGGAAGAGCTGCACCTGATCTGAATGCAACCACACAGAATGATTGCCACAAATCTGATATATCTTTTCCATATTCTGTGCTACGCCAAGCTCGTTGTTAGCCGCCTGAATAGAAACCAATATGTCGTCAGGCTTTATGCCTTCTTTGATAGCAAGCTCAAGAGTAAAATCAAGAGATATCTCATATAACTCTCCAAGAGAATCGACAGGTAAATAGTACACAGTAATATCTGTATTATTTTCTAAATACTCCGCAACTCTCAAAACGCTAGGATGCTCAATCTGCGTAGTGATAAATAATCCTTCTTTCTTGCCTTCAAAAAATCCGCGAATAATCATATTATTGCCTTCTGTGCCGCCAGATGTAAAAATAATCTCTTCCGGCAAACATCCCACATGATTTGCTATTTTTCGCCGCGAATCTTCTAACAAATTTCGCGCATCTAACCCGCCCTCATAAACAGAAGACGGGTTATACGGATAATCTATAGATGCCATCGTGTAATCTATCAAACACTGCGGATCTGGTCTGGTAGTTGCTGCAGAGTCTAAATAAATATCTCTCATGAAACCATCCTTTCAACAACATCGCCAAGCTTATAATCAATATCATCAATCTCAATCTTCTTGATGTTGTAACTGTCGAAATACTTTACATCATCTTCGAAATTCTCAAAAACTCTTACATAAGCCCGATAATTCTTATCTGACGGTTTACTGGTCAGCCTTTCTCCGGCTTTTTCGACCCATTTATCCTTAAGCTTAATAGAAGGATAGATTAGACCTGTATATTTATCCGGCACTGTAGTGATCAGCCTTTCAATCACAGCCGGATGCGTTGAGACAAAAACAGTAAACCCTTGTCTTGACAAACTCTTAGCTACTTCAACATAGTATTTATACCAATCCTTAATTCCCCTGAAATGGCTGCTTTCTAAATCAATCACAGAGTTGTTCTTGCTTGCTAAAGTTGTCTTCCCGATTCCTGGATATCCTGCAATAATCATAAATTTTCTCCTTTTGTCTGTGAAAATAGATTGCGTGAATTGATTGCTTTAAGATCTTCTTTAAGTCTCTCTGGTAAATCTGTATGTGCTACTTTTACCACGATATCATCATTATATACATCGTAAACCGAACCATCCTCGCAAAATACCATATATTCATATTCATCATAGCATTCACAATATTCAGCACTTAAAATCAAAGCGAGGTTATCATCATGTATGTCAGATAATATAACAGTATCTCCAACTGTGTAATCTGATGTTTTTATGTTTTCTTCATCTTTATATGGTTCCAGTGCTTCTAAATCCATAGCGCAGAAAAATCTGCCGCCTTCTACAGTACTCCATCCGTGTGGGTTTTCAAAACGCTCTCCAGCTCCTGGTACTTCAATAATATACTTCATAATTTAAACTCCATAATAATTTAATTCATCATTTCGATATTGTTTACAGTTCCTTTTTTAATCTTGCCGGATTTTGTATATTCTGGTGCATAACGAATACCGCATATATTTTTATTACCGCTAACCCAATCCTTCCGCCGAACAAGCTGATAAGCAACTTTACGTCCATTATATGTATAGTCAACTGGAACACTTACATACTCATCCATATATTTCTCATAGCTACAAGTCTTATGGCACGAATCACAATGATGCTTGCATTCCTTGTTAAATTCACAATTCCTTAATAGATCATCGTATCTATCCCACGTCCACTTTTCGTACTGCGGCATGGTAGAAGAGAAGTCTTTGCATATTTCCGGTGCCGCCACAAGTCTCTTCCTACAATAACGCTTATCACCATCTCTCTTATAATGCTGACACATATAACACTTAAGAATCAGTCCGGCATCATCGTAATAACTGCAGCCACGACACATACCGTCATAGTAATAATTATCTATAAATTCCTTACATGATAACGGATCAGCGAATACCTGATCAAATTCTCTAAGAGATACATTGTCCGGCGCATCAAAAGAATTGTAGTTCCTACTCTTGACCTCACAAACATATTTGCCATCCCTTACTTCTTCTATCTGAGTTAACCACGGCTTCCATGTGGTGTCGTATGCATTTGGCACATATACAAAATCTCCGACTTTCATTAGCCCTCCGTTTCTAAAACAACGTAGTCCTTAATATTATATCTATACAACGATTCTTTAGCCTGTAATATAATATGTACTTCATATTCCTTGCTGCCATAGTCGGGATAAACAAAATACATATAATCAGCACAAGATTTCGGCGGATCCTCGGTTTCTGGATCATAATTCTTATTTAAGCCATAAGTAGCTTCCGCCATTGCCTTTTGAGAATAGACTAGCGGATCCAGTTTGTCATAAAATCTGTCCCAGCAGTCGCCGTCTTCGAGATATTCTTCGACATCTGAAATCAAGAAATATCCATGTTTTACAAAATCGCCGCCTGGTAACTCCCTAAAGCTTAACATCTTCACATTAAATGGATAGTCATCATCTGTGTGAAATGTATTAATAAGATCGTCGGATCTCTTATTCTCCGGCACTGTATAAAAATAATCATGTAAATCGCTTGCAAAAGATCTGCTTCTTGATATCGCCGGACAAATCTTTCCTCTGTCATCGAACGGACCCAAAGGATGAATCAGCCCATGATCATCTTCATAGCCTATATAATATTCATAATAATAACTCATAATTTATTCTCCATATACAATTCCCACAACTGGAAGTAGTAGAACTAAAATTGATAAAACATTTAATACGACCGCAGACCAACTTTTTGAAGCTAAATCTAATATGAATAGACCGGTGTTTAGCCCAATCAAAAAAATCAGTAGAAGCATGGCTTTTAATTTATCATCGTCGAATTGCCACATCAACATTCATATTCCCCCTTATCCATAGATTCCCGCTGTTTAACGTATTCGAGAGCATCACCCCGGTCGAAAAAAACAACTTTGTCAATATCAGAGTAGGAGAGAAGATAAGCATGTTTATCACGCTTATCAACTCCTACAAAATAATCATCTGTCACAGTACGGATTGTTAATTCGCATATATCGTATGACCAACCAGGTATGATTCGTGCATAATACACATGGTCTTTAATCTTCATCATCATCATCCAATAAATATTCAAGAGTAAAATATTGTTTATGTTGTTCTTTTTCTTTAATAGCATATAAATCATACTCGGCATCTCCAGCCTTAAATCCATCAATATCTTTAAGTTTATTAACAGTATCGAAGTCGCCCAGAATCTCAACTTCTCCACGAACCGGTATAGAATAGTGTTCACCGTTGATCATGAAGTTCAACTTCCTAAAAGGCTGCATTGTCTTAATCTCGCCGTTAACATATCTAGTATTTGTTTCTCTTTCAAATGTAACCTCGTCTACACCGATATAAATCTTACTCATATATTTCACTCCTCACTTTCTCAATCTCTTTACGCTTCCGATTCTCATATTTCGCACGATATCTAGGCTCATACTTTGTACAATGCTGACAAACTCCCTTGTGTTCTGCTTCCTTGCCTTTTTCACAAGATCCTTTGCAGATATAAAACTTACAAATCGTTTCTCTATACTTTGCCATCAGTCTGCCTCCCTATCATCAATATGAAGATAACAACCATTGATTTTATATTAACGACCGTCATCTTTAATTATAATCATTTTTTATCTCCCTAAAGCTGCCACCGATTTCTTCTGCACAATCATCGCACCAAGGGCAAATCCATCCCATACTCATCTTTGTGGCATTTCTTCCGCAACCGCAGCAAGTATGCTCTGAGATATCTTCATATTTCCTGATGATCTTATCAATCTGTTTATTTCCACCATAATCATACCATCTTAAAGCACCATACTTTTCTTTAACCTGCATTACCACATAATCATCAATTCCCGCTTTATCAAGTTCTTCCTGAATCTCTGATGCCATATGATCAGTAATATCAAGCCATCCCCGTGGAATCTCACATACGGTGCCAGGTGTCAAAAAATCATATTTATCAGCCAATTCATCATATGTAATCATAACGCGCCTCCTCTATAAGCTATCGCAACTCCAATTATAACTAAGATTATTGCTACGAGTATACCAATCCACATTGGAGAAAGTACCCAAATCCATGACCACTTGATAACACCGCACAATTTAAGAACTATAAATATTAGCGTTAAAACGCTGCAGAAACTCATTCCTCCACTGCTTTTATTATCGTTATTTATTTCAATCCCTCCCATCTATAGTCCAACGATGAATTGTTGGAACGTTGCTAATTAATCCGTCTTTTATTAATGCCCCAAGATTTAATGGCTTGAAGCCAATAACATTTGAACACACATTCAATCTGTTAAACCCGCCAGAGTGCCATTTCGAATGATCGTGTCCATAAATGTTAAATAAATAAGGCATTTGCAAAAGCGGTTCATGTGATATAATAATTTTGTCGCTTATTGTAAGCGGCCCAGTATAAATCTCATTAAAATATGATTTAAACTTTGTAGCCGACTGATCATGATTACCCAAGATTAATACTTTGTAGCATTTTAGCTGCTCCATATACTTGGGATCCCCAACATCACCAAGTAACAGGAGAGTATCATTCTTGTGACAATACTGTTTAAGAGTTGCTATTTGAATTTCGGGTTCAGGCCAGTCAGGATCCATTATTTTGCAGTCTGGATCGTCGAAGTGAGGATCCGAATAAAGCCAAACTGACCCTTTGGCCGACCAGTGCTGAAACACTGGATATAATGTTTTTATCATCTATCACGTCCTCCTTGATTGGAGTATATCACATATTAGTAATTTTGTCAATCATTAATTTCAACGTTTATTTATCAATAAAAAATTGGAAATATATGGTCTCACAACAATCTCGTAGCCACTACCATATCTCTGCGTGAGATAGGAGAGAAGTTCAGCATCAGACATATATAATCTTCTCCCAAGCAATCCTTCGATTTCTTTGACGATTTCTTTCCAATCTTTGCAATCTCCGTTGTCTAGTATATCTGTAAGATCGCATTCGTTCAGTTTTTCTATTTCTTCGTTGTGTCTATCTCCGAATTTCATAAATACCTCCATACTTCGCAACACTCTTTATCTGGATCAATTCCTACCATATGAATTGCCACACGATCCTTAAATGCTTCACCCATACATAGAAATCCTTCGCAATCTTCGTGATCAACTCCGTTTGCTCCATTATTCTTAAAGGTCCACCGTCGCAGATCCAGACGGTATCTACAATTACTACAGCATTCTCGTTCTTCCCAAGCATCGCAATGATCCGCTGATTTGACATCCGTACCATAAGCGCCGCTGCGAACAGTCATACATACACCATCTACATTCCATCTACAATTCTCACATTTTTTTTCTTTCATAATAGCACCTACTCATCAACCATTAAATCATAGTCGTATACCGCATGCTCATCATGTGTTACACTTATCAACGCATCATCAAAATCGTCAAAATATATAACACCTTTATATCCATTATCTAATAATCTTTGTCCAGCATTCATTACATCATTCTCCCTTAATCTTGTTTATTAATTCAACAAGTTCAGGAAATGCCCGACCTGTTTTAGTGAGATCATAATTTTCAACAGTGTGTGTGGTCATATTCTCTAATTCAAGAACTTTGCCATATTTGTCATCTGTCTCCGGTCTTAAAACAACACACCTAATATTATCTTTATATATAACTTCATCTCCAATGTGAATATCTTCGTGAGAATCTTCCCATTTCTCATACATTTCTTTAGCTTCGGAATATGTATGACAAGTCACAAGATCGTATAGCCCCAAGCACCCACCAAAAATAGATTGTGTGCGTATATTATCAAATCGGCTATCCTTTAGCTCTGAAGCTATCATCCTGATAAATTTCCAAACTTCGTCCTGAACGGTTTTATCATCAACATCAATACGAATAACATCGCCCGGTTTTACGGTTTTTACTTCTCCACTTTCAAATTTCATTTAAATATCCCCCTATATCCAAAACAATCCCCATATCTGTTGTCATCTAATCTCTGCTGAATTTGCGGGCATTTACCGCTATTATAGAAATCGCAGCTAGTACACGGAATGTCGCGCGGTCTCCATACAAAAATCAAAACATTGAATGTAATAATAACAAGTGCAACCATGAAAGCCAATATTGCCATATTTTACCTCCTTATTCGCATTTTTTAACACAATACTTAATTACATATTCTGCAACAATCTTAGAAAAAATCTCACGGAATTCTTTTTCAGATTCGATGACATCAAGCTTATTAGTCTTATTAATAGCAGTTATTGTGGCACCATTTAATTGCATACGTCTCTTCATATTTTTAAGACGAACATTCAGCTGCTTATTTGTACGCTTCCCAAATTCGTTATATAACATTGGCCAAAAATCTTCCCAGCCGATATTCGTAGAATTGGCTATACGATTTACCTGTTTATTAATTCCGCTTCTCCAGTTTCCATCGTGCTGAATTGCATCTATAACCGTCTGGAGATTTTCACATGCAGTATTAACGGCATTTTTAGCAGCCGATGCCTCCGCAATAGCCTGATCCGCTTTTTTATCTACGATAGCAACACGCTCCTGAGTATTAATCATCTCTTGGACTAATCCAGCTATTGCTTTTAACTCAGAAGAAACATTGTCGGACATTTTAAGCGAGTAGGATCCGGTCTTGCGAATGGACGGAAGAACTTCATGTGTCACCCATCTCTTAAAACGTTTTGCCGAAGGAAGCTTACTGGAAATGATCAGACTGTAAAGACCGGACTCGTTGATAATATACATATTGCGACTCTGACCTGAGTCGGTAAAACGCCGAGTCAGCTTATCTTCATCATATACATGTTTCTTTAAGGCATCTGACGTATCTCTATACCCCAAAGCCTCTGCTACATCCTTACCTACAAAATACGGATCACCATTTACTATAAGGCTGCGAACTGAGCCAAATTCCGGATTCTCAAAAATAGTTACATTGTTTGACATAGTAGTAATTTCATTCATCATAATTCTAATTCTCCTTTTTCTGTTAAATAATCCATAAACTCCTGCTGCGGGATCACAAACGTTTCGCTGGGTCGAACTAAGTTTGTAATCACTAACACATCCTTAATTCCAGGTTCTTTTTCGCATAAGATATCTGCCACTTCCTGACAACATACAATTAAAGCCGGTTCGTCATCTCTCATAATTCATTCTCCCTTCTATAATGTGTATATACTCTTTAATAGCTCCGAAAATTATATTGTAATCATTATCGTTACCCCCAGCAAACAGATCCGCAGCATCCAAGAATCTATCGGCAAATTCCTGCATTTCTGAATGAGTGACAGCTGCCCGCTGGTAGTATATTGCTCTTGCCAGTAACCAATATCTGTCCTTATCCATCATTTTTCCTCCACTATAATCTGACAACTCTTCATTACTTCAAGGGCCGCCTTATGTTTCTCAGGTGTGGTCCCCGCACAACAATCTGCATGGACAATAATCTCGGAATTCGGGAACTGAGCGCGGAGGATCAGAGCATTGGAGATTACGCAGATGTCAGTGCAGAGGCCGACGAGTTCAAACTGGAAATCATTGTCATTAAAATCATCTGGATTAATATATTTATACCAACCATCATACCCAAAGGTTCTTTTCCACACCCAGTTGCTTCTGTAGTTATCTTCGAGGTCTTTCAATTGAGGAATAATTTCCCATCCATTAGTATTTCGAATACAATGTTCAACAGGAAGATATTTTCCCTCAAGTGTATTCATATAATCTCCATAATGGGTATCTCTTGTAAAGACCACATAATATCTGCTATCCATATACTCTTCAATTTTCTTCTTTACTCTCGGAACTATAGCCTGGGCTTCCGGCGTTCCCAGGGATCCGGTTACAAAGTCGTTCTGCATATCAACTACAATTAATACTTTCTTCATTTTTCCGCCTCCAATACAGTTTCTGCACATTCTATAGCAAGATCAGAATAGGAGATATAACCATCACAATATTCATCCCATTCCGTATCATGTTCAAGCGTATCTACATCTATAAGCCTTCCATGCGGCGTTTCAATCTCAATTAACGGACAATGTTCTTCAATATCATAATCAAAAGGAACATAGTTCCCAGTTCGTGTGCAGTATAAAGCATCGTGCGAATTGCCAGAAAAATAACACTTCTCACAAGTATCTGGCATCTTTAGTTTCGGTACATATACACCCATTATTTTGCCCTCCGTTTAAAAACTTCGAAAAACAAGTCGCAAATTAGTGTGATTAATATAATTATTCCAGTTAAAAACCAAAGCAGCACCCAACCTGGGAAGAAAAATATAAACGCCAAAATTTCAAGAATAATAATTCCTGCCGTATTTAAAGTTTCCTTATATTTAGACCATATACTTTTAAAAGGATTGGTTATACCCCTATATGTCTGGTCTCCATATGCAGCCATAAAAACCAGAGAGGAAAAACAAGCATATAAAGTAACAACACAAATGATTACACAAATGGTTATATCGCGCATTTCACTACCCCCAAATTCACATCAGCCAAAAATTTATTGATTCTGTTATAATCTGGATTTTTCGGGAGAGTAGTATGCTTCTTCCAGTACTGCAGCTTATTATCCAATTCGTCGACAATCTCATAAAACTCTTTTACTGGCTGCCGATTTTCATCCAAATACTTGCCGTTACGTATGTCCATTAAAAAGTCATGTTCTTTCTCGCGATATGTAATGATCTCGCCCTTTTCAAGAATGTCAAAACACATCAGATAAAGCCGCACCAGATGCATCATATGCTTGCCAAGCTTATCATGTCCAATAGCATGACTATTCCGTTTACCAACCTTACTATATGATTTAACAACTTCGTTTATCTCTGCCCACATAGATTTATAGTCACGAAGTGGATAGTGGGAGAGTGACACATCCATAAATATTTCGGTATCCATATTCTCATTAACGGCTTTATCGATGTATAATCTTATGGAATCTTCTGGGAAACCAAAATATTTTTCTGGGAAAGTGTATCTTGAATTTTCAATAGAATCTAAAATGTGCTGCTCCATTTGAGATTGGCTTGCTAACCTAGCAGACTTGTTCTCAAGGCGTCTTAACTGTGCTGTCGCATAACCCCCGAAACTATGAACTGCCCGCTGCGACAAAAACATATCAGAATTATAGATCAATTCATGACCAACATCAGAAAGATAAATATAATGCTCTGGCTTTAATCCTAGAATCTCAATGGTATTAGGATTACAGTTTGACAACAGCGAAATCATCTTCTCAAGAGAGTAAATCGTCGTATCAGTTTCATCGTTTTGGACTTGCTCAAATCCTTTTCTAGTAAGTATATCCTGCGCCGAATTAGTAGCAATTCCACGAATATCAATATCACTGCCTTCCACGTTTGTTCCATATGCATGAGATCCGCCATATCCAAGAAGAATTATATTATCACCAAGCGGCGCTTTATTAAGAAATGAATATTCTGGTTTGTTTCTCAATTCCTGCAGCGTCATTACTTTACCTCCTCAAATGTATTATCAAAATCTTCACGTCCCCAAGCTACAATTTCACCATATTCATTTTTTACAATATAATCATAAGGCCCAACTTCAACAGTCCCATCTATACCGTATTTTGATTTATCTACAAAAATACGATTTTCTTCATTCCGTGCTATAACACCTTCTTCTGCGGCATCTTCAACCCAGGTCGGTGCATCCAATACACACCCATACTTTTCTATATATTTTAACTGTGCCATAGTAAGCTGAAATGCTTCAACTTCCGGCATCCTTCTTCTGTACTTTGCCATGTACTTCCTCCATCGTCTCTAATCTATTAACAACACGATCCAGCCAATCATAACCTTCATATATGTCAGATAATATCTCTACAGCGTCATAAAGGTTATACAAAATAGACTCATATAAATCGGCCTTATTTTCTGCAGTAGTTTTATCCTCAGATGGTAAAAAATTCCTTGACAGCGGGAATAAGCAAACCGCCGCATCTTCAAGGCACCTTATAGCTTCATTCTGTTTTCTTCTTGTTATAATCTTCATTATCTATTTCTCCTATTAATCTAAATGCAACTGACCAATCTTACGCTCAACCCAATTTATGTTTTCTTTATTATACTTATCAATATCTTTTTGCCACTCACTAATAAGTTTTACCATTACTTTATTACGATTTATTATTTTTTTATTTTTAATTTTTTTATGGCGATATATTTTCAAGCGAATAACATCTATAAAGCGTTTCATTACAATCCATTCTTTGTTATAAAATACTACATTATCATATGTGTCAGCAAAGCTCCATTTATCTGGCGACATTGATTGTAAAGTTTTAAATTGATCAAATGTGATTTTTACATCGTCCCTGCTAGGACAGTAAATATCAAATATTGCCCATAGAAACGCAAGAACAATATAAAATGCAATAAAGAGGAAAATAATACATAGCATTATTTCATTAATGTTAACGCTCATAGGCGATTTCTCACTCCTGATCCGCTGTAAATAAAGAACCGTCTTCATTTAATCTTGGGGTTATGGCCATACCGCCATACATGTGCCTAGTCTTCACTACTATATATTCAACACCAGTAACTTTATCTATTAAAATGTAACCACTACAGGGTAGCTGTTCGCCAACTATAAAGTTCCCGTCCTCTGTAGCATTAACTGGAACGCAGCCCGCAGCAAACATCGAGACCACCAATAATAAACCTAATAATAATTTACGCATCTTTAATCCTCCTTTATTTTATACCCAAACGGTACTTTACCGTTTATTATAGACTTCCAATGATTAACAACATCTGGATGGGCATAATTTTTATTATTTATTAATTTAACCATCGCTTCTGACCGTAGCTTAGTAAATGTATGCTTGTCAATATACTTTTCAAATTTATATTCATATTGCGGATACAACATATCATCATAATCAATAAGTTTTAATCCGCATTCATTGTTTTTATAAGTCCAATTCTGAATGAAGTCCCACATAACGCATCCCGCCTGGAATCCCGTTATACCCATCTTATGCGCACCCATCGACGCTGCCGCCAGAGCAATCGCGCCAATTGCACGAACCATAGTCCCATAATCATGATCATATTCATTCATTAGACGGTTGTAAAAGTCTGTAAATTCTTCTGGCGTTTTAATATGGTTTGCTTCTTTATGCCATAATTCATTAAGTAATTTGAATTCTTGAGAGCCTTCAGTAATATGTAGCATGTTATTTCTCCTTCCACATCATTAATCATCCCATATTTGTCTGTCATGGAAATCAATTTCTTCGTTAGTCAAAATGCAGTTTTTTATAAGGCTATCAAGCCTATATTCCATAGACGGAATAACAATTACTGGAATTCCATCACTCCCTAAACCACCATATATGTTCATCAAATACTGATGTCTTTACACATTCATCGCAATAATAATCGGGATCTTCTTCCGCAAATTCAGCAGGAACAGTAAACTCATTTATTCCATCTGGTTCAAGAATCACACAAGCTTGTCCATTACCAATCCATGATGTAATAACCGCAGGCTCGCTTCTCCACCAAACCTTCTTTCCAATCATTTTCTTGTCATAATCAATTTCATTAAAATTTAATGCGTGTTCATTTATTTTATTGATTAGATCAAGCGCATGATGAATTCCATGTGTTACATAGAACGGCTTTCCATTTCGAGTTATAGTGATTGCATTGGATGTGAAACACCCTATTTCTCCACATTTAGTTCCGATATAATGATGCGGTTTTTGCTCTATACCCCACAACGCACCACCTTCACCATAGAACTCAATAAGATTATCGTATGAAGGCTCTTCATTGCGTGGATGCATCCAATAATTATTATCACCCCATCTGCCGCCGATTGAATGAACATATCCTTCTATCCTTACCACATAATATGGAATATCTTTAAACCACACATCCCATGACAAACGTGTAATCTTCAACTTCGCAATATCTGTTTCTTTTGTTATTAATCTAATGTCTGTCATATAACTCCCCCCACATACCAATAACCGGCGTTGCATAAGAGTAATAGTAAATCATCCAGTTAGGATTAACGTTAATCTTCATCACCTTTTAACCATTCTGCAAATTTTTCTTCGCAATCGCTACACAAGTCAACGTCTTCCCATGCAGGAAACATTAGGCTGTTCAGCTTTGAAATTTTATACATGGGAACTTTCGCATTCTGTGTTGGTGTTGGCATATTATACTGTTTTCCACATTTATCACATACACGAATTTTCATATCTTCTTACACAACTCCTTTCTGCAATCATCACAAAGACAAATCGAAAGTGGGAAAGAACCGCTATCGAATATCACCCTCACCATACGACTATCTTGTTTGTGGTCTTTATCACAAGCTACACATGACCCGTATTTTTCAGACCCTTCTAAATCTGCAAGATATTTAATTGTTATCATTGTTTGCCTCCCTATTGTTATTAATCAACTCAAACATTGCTCTCATGCCATCACACATCTGATTGAACAGTCTCTTGTTTTCATCAGACATATTATTTGCCTTTTCTATGATCTTTGACAATGGACACCAATCAGGTCTTATCTCTAAGTCATCTATCCGATAAGCACTAAAGTTTAACATTTCGTGTGCCTTATCAACAGGATAATTGCAAAAGTATGTATTGAATAATTGCGTCTTGACATTACACACGCCGCAATTTTCAGGTGGCCTCAAATTTATATCCATGTCATTTGCTCCTCCTTCATTGCTAATATCGAACACATTTAATATCACTCAATGGCACATCTTTATCAATCCACCATGCCTCACCAAACTTATTGTGATGGTCTGGAAGCTTATATGACGGTTCACCTTCCAATTCATATATAACTGTTCTCCCCGTCTTTAATGCCCATGCCATTGCTCCTTGCAGCGTATTAAATCCCCTAACCGGCTTAATGATATGCCCGGTTTCTCTATATCTCTTTGCTTTTTTGGGCGTTGTTGCATGATATAATTTCACAATTATTCCTCCCCCTTTATAATGCCTGTGCAATTAGCCATGTAATGCCAGAAACTATTGCAAGCCATGAACTAAACACAAATACCTTAAACGCAATATCTGCTATCATTATTCCTCCCTCATCTTCTTGAGCAGTTCTATGAAATCTTCAATGCATACCCATCCCTTGGGAAAAGTCGCAGACCGTCCCATCGCATTGTCATGAATCAATTTCATTACGTCATCAACCTTCAAATATTTTTTCATGGCTCATTCCTCCATCTTTTTTAGCACATCTCCCAACTCTGGAAACGAACGTCCAGTCTTTCTCCAGTAACCTTGTTGATTGATTTCGACCATAAAAATACCATCACTATTAACGCAGTGCCACTGACCCCAACAATCTATACGAACAATAACCGCTTTATTGTCTGGTACTTCAGAAATTATTTCATCATATTCATGTATCTCATATTTCTGCTTTTGCCATTTTTCGTATTTAGATTTTGCTTCGGAGTATGTGTATTTCTTACAGATATCATCCAAATCACAGCCGAACAATGTCTCAACTTCACGGTCGGCATTATAAAATTCTCCTGCAAACTCCCACACTTCCTGCTCGACATTCTGCCTGATTTCCTGCTCATCTGGCTCGGTGTAGGGTGTCATTTTTAAGTCGGTATTAATCCATGTCTTCGTTCCTTTGTTCATCGTAATGGGAATAAATAAATCACCATTAAATCCTTCCCACATTGTTTCTTCACTATCTGGTATCTCAATCACATATTTCGCCATTTATTCCTCCTCAAATTTATCTGTTATCATCACTTGTCTTAATCTAAAATTCATAATAGTTTTATATTTTCTCTTTGTTAAATATTGCCAACAAAAATCTACAACCGCGCCAATCAAACTGTGATGCATATAATAAATTGACTGCCCAAACAAAGTAGTCACAACAAGAAATTTAGGATCGTTACATCTGCGTTTAATCTCATATGCTTTAATTTTTACCATTGTCAATCCTCCGATTCATCAACCGTAATATACTCCACAGTATCAAGATTATAAAAACCGATCCACTGTTTTTCGTAAATTACAATAAAATATTTACCATCATATTTATAGTCTGTATACTCGTCTGGTTTATAATGGCACATGTTACCATTTCTAAATACTATTGTAATATATTCATGTTTCACAATTATTCCTCCTTCATCTTCTTTAGCAGTTCTACGATATTAGGAAGCACTCTCCCTGTCGGCTTATACTGATGAACATTACACTCAGAAAATCTATCTCCGTAATCGCACACATCCTCAACGCTGCATAGTGCAAAACCTCCAAATGAATTGTCATCCATGTCCGTGACGTATATTTTTAATCCAGGCATCTTTTTGTGCTGTACTTCACATCCCACACGAATCTCATCTTTCCGCTTTCGCCATTCTTCGTACTTGGCTTTGGCTTCTTGGTAAGAATAATTTGTAAAACTATCAAGTGAGAAGCCACCGAAAACATCAACAGAATCAGCACCATTCATTTTTGTACAGATTGTGGCAAACTCCCACACCTCATCCTCTATAGCCTTTCGGTCAGGCTCGGTGTAAGGTGTCAAACTTAAGCCAGTATCATGATGCCCCTTATGTTCTGCCATTGTATAGGGCATAAGCAAATGTGTGCTACCAACAAAGTCTCCGACTCTTTCATCTGGTATCTCAATCACATATTTCGCCATAATTAATCCTCCACTATCTCCATTGGTTATTTTTACCTCCATAAATTAAAACAAAATTTTTCTATAAAACCATTATTCGCATGTTTTTTGGGTAATACATATATTTTTGAACAATTATTTGAGCCTAAATAATTATCACGTTCTTCTATATTAGATAAAATAATCTCTGGATACTCACTACATGCTTTGTGTAATTTTATGTATTTTTCTGAAACTTTATTTTCCACTTTACTTTTCTATCCTTCTGTTTTATAAATATATTGGTCTTTCTTCATTTTCTATTTTTTCAACCCAAACATCGGACAATTATATCCAAACTGTTTCCCATACTTCGGAACAACTTGAGATATCTTACAGATTGCAGATGGATTACAATCTCCAAAATCAAGGATACGCTTTAGCAGTTTTAACCAATTGGAAAGTTGTTGGTGCTCTCGTTTACACTTTAAATCATCATTAGTTACTGCACGTTTTTTTGCTATTTCTTCGCAGTGAATAATTGCTTCATCCAACGTCATGATTCATCCTCCTCAAAAATAATCTCGCAGTAATCATCATTGCAGGAAAGGGATTTCTTCTCCTTTGGCTGATAGGGGTCTGGTATCTCATACGGCATCCAAGCAATTATATTGTCATTACTATAAACCCACTTCTCATCCGCATCGTACCAATCACTATCTTTGTGCGATAATTGACACACCTCAACATTCCCGTGTTTATCAGTTGTCCATACTAATTCCCATGGTGTAGGATATTCTCTGGTACATGGTATCCAGTTGTTCGGAAATTCCGAATAGTTGCTAACTTCGCTGTTTAGCCACTTTAGAAAATCTTTCTCTGGCATTGACCATAACTCTGTAGCATATAGACCAAATATGTCTTTAAACTTGTCTGCATTTGTCATTCCTGTTTACCTCTCCATCTTGCTCCCACAGTTCGTACAGAAAATCGGGAACTCATTGCCACCAACAATCACATCACATGGTTATGTTCTGATGAGTACCTATAATCCTTAAGCACATCTTCTAAATCTTTTTCAAGTTCGTACTCAATTGCCTGATTCCTCGTACCATCTTCGTTATAAACTCTATATTCTAATTGCCAAGTCTTATAAGCAACCTGTGGCACATCAATCTTGATCATCCTGTTCACCTCTCAATTCTGCTATAGCCCTGTTCATTGCATCTTCGATCGCTCTAATTCTGTCAGGATTATTGCCAAGAAAAATAGCAACCTTTGTATCGTTTACTACTTTTCTTTTGATCTCGCCTTCTGTTTTGCAAGAAGAATAGCTTTCGTAATATGTCATTTCTGTTCACCTCTCATATCCGTCTGGCATATCATTAACGCCACCATATTTATTCATCGCCATACATAATTGTATCCTTCTCCGTTATAACTCCCGCAGTGAGGGCAGAAATTCATTTTTACATCACCATATTCAATCCCTAAATATCTACCACACTCCGAACACTTAAATCCATTTGGCCCAAGAAATATCCATTTCCCCTTCTTCCGTTCTAGTTCTACGGACGATAAAGCATCGACAGCATCTATTGAATCAAGCACTCCACCAAGCCACCTGTTTTCTTCCTCCCATCTTTTAACATATCTTCTCAACTCATCAACTGATTGTAGTGTTGTTTGATTTAAAATTGCATTTATGGCATCATGTTTGCTGATTAAATTACTCATTCTTCCCGCCTTTCTGTTTCCACCTCATGCCAATCTGGCATCATCTGATTCCTTCTACAATTTTTACATGGCATCATATATGCGTGCCCTAAATGTATGCAATTCTTACAAGACTTAAATTGTTCTGGCTGTGCGGATGACATGCTTTCAATATATCTGTAAATATCCTGATAGCATTCTTCGGAATGCTCATTAGCTTCCCAGAATGATATAATACACATTTCTTTGAGATCATCGAGTAATTGCTGTTTACTGATCATGTTACCGACATCTGCGGATGGTAAGTTTTTAATCCGCTCTGCTGCTTTCTTCAGTTCTTCATTGCTTTCTTCGAAAAGATTAATGACTTCTCCCGTATTTTTATCAACTGCTTTTGCATATGTAATCCCAAATTTAACGGCATCTATAGCCGCTTGTCTGCTGATCATGTCACCGATATTTGTGTCGGGAACATCGCTTTTTCTTGGCTTCTCACCAAGCTCATATCCCAGATCTTTCAGCTGAGATATAGCAATATCACGCTCCCATTTATACTGCTCCATAAGCCCGTCAGAGTAGTATAACGCTCCGTTTTGCGACATTTCTTCCTGCACAAGAACTCTACTAACCTTCACGCCCTTTGGTATTGTGATCTCCAAGGTACCGTCAGAGTGTAGTTTAAATCCGTGGTTCATATCTCCTCCCAATCACTGCAAAAGTCATCATAACTTCTATCAATCCCATGTCTATAGCACCAGTTTTCTTCGCAATCATATCCATTGCAAGATTTGCATTGAAGAGCCTTAAAGCGTTTCAATTCTTTTAGCCACTCTGCAAGTTGACGATGTTCTTCGGCACATTCTTTACATTTTATGTACTCATCAGCATCATACACCTTATATTTTTTTATCTGAATGTTCATGCTGTTTTCTGCCAATTTTTCTTGTTTTTCTGCCACTTCCATACAATGCTGAATAGCTTCATCCAATGATTTCATCTTTAATCCCCCCATCAAATAAATAACTGATCGCTTCTTTTTAAACGTGATCTTCTAGCAAACATTCAATGTCTTCCATTATCACTTCCACATCTGCCACACCAACTGTTAAATGTGTATAAATTCACTTTGTCTTTATGATGTATTACATTTCCGCAATACGAGCATCTATATCTATCGTCTTCCTGTTCCGATAAATCAGACATTCTTAGCCATTGACCTTTTTTCGATTTGAATACTTTCAATTCTCTCAGCCACTCCGCAAGCTGGCGGTGTTCTTCGGCACACTTCATACAGTTTTCTTGCTCTTTAGTCCATTTATCTTCGTCGTACACTTTATACGGAACGTGTGACCTTTTTTCTTCTGCCACTTCCAGGCAGTGATGAATAGCTTCATCTAAATTCATCATATTAATCCCTTTCCATTAAATACATAGTCGGCTGCTTCTTCTTAAATCCGCATTTTTCGTACACATGAATTGCCCGTTCATTATCAGCATTAACCCAAAGACAATCAATGCCATATTCTTCAATCAACTGCTTAACTATTTCCGTGCCATAGCCTTTATTCTGATAAGGCTCAAAGATATTCAGCCGTGATAACATCTTTCCGTTAATATCAACTTCTGCTTCTCCGATTTTTGTATTACCATCAAGCAACTCTATCTCTTGATATAGCTCGTTTTTCTGCAATCTCATACTCAATCCTCCGATAAATCAATTCGCTGACCACATCTTTTACAATAAGTATCACCTTTAGTAATTTCAGCATCCCACAGGTATAGTCCTTTATGTCGACATACTGGACACTCTGGATGTTTGATTTCTATAGTTTCGCCATCATAAGAGTATTTTAATTTAGTAAACATTGGTTTCTTCGGTATCTGCTTTTCAAGTGCTTCTACTGCTAAATCAACAACTTCCTGATAATCTAGTGGCATATCCCACTCTATTAGATTTTTCATCACATGTAATTTATTGATTACTTCCTTATTTGTCATGCCAATCATAACTATTAATCCTCCGGATAATACTTCTTATATATAATGTATAGCACTCCATTATGACTTACCATGTTATCAACCTCATATCCGTCTTCGGCCATTTTTCTAACGCTAGATGCAATGTCATCTGGATCAAATGATCCTTGGTAATACTCGACAGTTTGATAATAAGCACCCATGTCACTCCTCCTCGCAATTATCCGATTTTCCATTTGTTGACAATATCTCCAATGTTTCTGAGTTCAATTAAGTAGATAATAATATCGTGGTAAATAGAATCCATGTATCTGCCCATATGATCGTCAGACATATTATCCTTGATAAATTCTCTTTCTGTGTTGATTATGGTAATCAAATCTGAAACTGATCTCATGTTATTCCTCCTCACAGTTGATCAATTTTTCAACATACTGCCGGCCTTGCCATCAATCCTAAGTGCTACTGGCGTTCTACGCATAAGTTTGAGTTGCGGAATTTTCTCGTAATTCTCTTTCATTCTGCAGCCAAGTTCGTCGTTAAAGCTCATGTGGTTTCTCCTTTACGTCTATTAAAACATCGAATTCTATTGTATAGTTGAACATATGGGTTTCATTATCATCGTACTTTATAATGGTACTTTTTTTATCTAGTATTTTCGCATATAATCCAATTGGTATATCAGGCCAAGTAATATTTACTTTTTCTATGGGGAATTCCAACTTATAATCACAAAGAGATAAGATATCATAAGTTTTTGTTCGTGTTTCTGTCTTCAGATTTTCAAAAGGTATTTCTCTTAATATTTTGATCTTGTTTGTACAATGTTTCGATGTTTTATTCCTAAGATACCATTCATCATTATAATCAATTTCCCCTAACGCTTCAACTTCGGCGATTTTTACGTCTTTACAGAACGGGTAGAAATAGAAGCAATCCTTCAGATTTCGACAAAAGTGAAAGCCTCGTTCACAGATTATAGGCTCTTCGTCTATCTCATATGTTTCGCCAACCTTATATTGGAAACCCCGGCAAGTCCAGTCTGAGTTAAATGCTTTATATCCTTTCATTTACTCAATCCTTTTCAATTTTACAAAAACAACATTCATTATAACTCCTCCACCAATTCGCTTACCTTATTATAGAAATCTATGTATCCGCCTTCTTCCTGGACCAATTCGATGATTTCCTTCAGCGTAACTAGATATGGTAGAAGAGGATCCGTTGACTTAAGGTTGCGCATAATATCCGATAATCTTTCCATCTACTTACTCCTTCCTACTACATCGCACATCTTCTCAGTCCAATGCCAAAGCTCGTCGTCTTCTTTTATGAAGAACGTGTCATTTTTTTCGTTAACCTTGCTGACTGTGCAAACTTCCCCGGCGTACTCATCCATGCCGTCAACAAAATATTCATGCCCGTACCATTTGCCGAGTTTTAAGTTTGTCTTGATTCTAACTTTATCGCCAACTTTCAAATTCATATTTTCACTCCTTAAATTTACATCTGTTATATTTGATCTTTTCGACAATTCCAGAAGGTCTTCTTAAAAGTATATAATCTCCGGAATTTCCTATAAATTCGCCGCTAAAGTTTAAGAATGCTTTGCGGCACTCTGGACATGACCGCTCACAATCTTCATAGCACCAAGAATACATCGCCGAATATACTTCTACTCTCATGGCAGCTCCTTAATAATTTGCGCAAGCTTTTCGTTGTGGTTTCCGGTTTTATGATAATGCATTTTACTTACACTCTGCGGACAATCATAATCTGGGAACTTTACCAGAAGCCGGTCTTCGCCAACGTAGATAACATAACCGACGGTGTCATCATAATCATCAACAACTTCATCGCCGATTTCTATGATCTCTTTTTGGCGGATATAAGACTCATATTTTTCTTTAGCTTCTTGGCAAGATAGATTAGACATGATTTCGTTAAGGATTGTATCGCCAAAACATTTACTTCTTTCAGGTATGTTCATATCTATAATCTTCATAACAAACTGCCACGCATCATCTTGTCCCTTTATAAAATTCGTCATTTCTTCTTCCTCTTCATCTTTTGGTTTTGATATGTATTCCTGATTCCAACAAGCCGCACATAAATTGAATTTATCGCATCCAGTTTTGCCATAAGCCAAGTTTATATGATCAAAATCTTCGTAATTATTCGGACAACCATAAACTCCGCCGTTAAAAATTGTGTTTACCTCATGCGGATGGTGTGTTTTCATATATTCTATCAGTGTCATCTCAAATCTCCATACATCTCTTCAACGTGCGCGAAAATCGCCGCTGCCCATAAGTAGTAAATCATCATCCCAATCATTTATTCTTCTCCGACTCGCATGTTTTGTTAATAGATTCCATTACAACATCACTCATCGTATCATGAATAACTCCAGATGAATCAAAAATAAATCCGCCCTTACCTGGTTCAGTATGTGAGATGTCCACGTCGCATTTTTCTGCGACCTTTTTAAGCTGCATATACTTAATGTGTTCTTCAATCCAAAGTACACGATCCTGAAGGTCGCGAATTTCTTCCATTAAAGTCTTGATCATTTCTACAATATAATGATCTCTCATGCTAACCGATTCTTTCATAAGCCAATTCCCCCATATTTTATTCTGCTAACACAGTAATTAATATTATCGTTCATCGACGTAATAATCTTGGTAATTTTGTCGTTAATTGATTCTTGCTTTTCCTGTTTTTCGCGCAATTCTTTAACTTCTTCTTTGAGTTGCTCGATTTCCTGATTTAAAGTGCTAATATCCATTTCTTCTCCTTATTTCTTTGACCATAATATAAACATCAACATTACGAATCCCGCCCAAAATGGAATGTCTGTAATCACTTCATGCGGCAACTTTTTATCTCCTATATATTCCATAACCAGAATCGTAACAGCATATGTTGCTGTTATTAATAGATTTTCCGCCATATCTGCTCCTTTCTGTGATTTCTTATAGTATAACATATATTAATAATTTCGTCAATCATTAATTTTTACATTCGTCTGACAAAGCGTCAGCGATAATTGCCAAAGAGTATGCCGCGGATTGTATATAGTATGACACCTTACACAGCGTTTCCATTTGCCCGAATTTCATGAAATCTGGATTGTATCCGGTTTCCGCGAAAAGATCAAAGAGTTCTTTGCAATTTTTATTTCCTAATTTTTCCGCCGCATTGTAAAATGATAATGCTTTCATTCTATTTCCTCCTTTAATTTTGCGAGTTGGTGTTTGTGTGTTTCAAGTTCCTTTTGTAAAGCTGACAAAATCGATTCATGATATGTAATTTGGGCATCGATGATATTAATTTCTGATTCCAAATTCATGATCTGCCGCTGCAGCGGATCCGGGCGTAAGTCGAGTTTGGAATAACTGTATACACTAAAACCATTTTCGATTTGTCTGACTACACCAGCCGTTGGCTTTTCGACTATATTAAAATTGTTGACATAGTCCAAATAATCTTTACCGGGTACTATGAAATAGGTTCGCGCTTTATTACTGTAAGCAACTGAGTAAGGTTCAATGTGAAATTCGCCGCAGGAATTGATGTAGTGTCTATAAATCTTCATATGCAAATATCTCCTTTCAGAAAGTAGTGTAACATAGGTTAGTAATTTAGTCAAGTATTAATTTTTCCGCTTTGCATTGACAGTGCACTCGATTATTAAATCTGTGTCGTAAAGATCTGTATACTTGATGTATTTCCAATAATTGTAAATGACTATCATATCCGGATGTTGCTCTGAGAATGTTATGACGTTGTGTATTCTGTCATAGTCGAAATTTACCTGGGCTAGTCCAGAATCTGCGTCAAAATACACTCGTACATTATCAACCAATGAATGCTTGATTTTGTAGGGATTCAGATTTGTAGTTTCGACAAAACTAAACAAATACCATTCTTTGTTGTTAGATTGTTTTCTATATATGCGTTTTGCTCTATTGAGATTTTTCTTTCTCACTTTAGGATCTTTGTGATATGATGCTAAGTTTATGAGTTTATTTAATTTATCATCCATAATCGAAATCCTTTCTATAAGAGAATTACGTAAGGAAGTCCCACTATTGAAAGATAGGTCACCACCATGAGAATGAGAGTGAGGGACTGACTGGAGTAATTCTTACTTCTAAGTGATACGTTTAGTTACTTAAATTATTCAATTTACGACGTTTGTTCTAGAATGAGATATACATCAACTAAGGAATATTCTAATGGTGATTACTTTATTATGTAGTTACGAAGTATTTATAATAAGAATTTTAATCCGCGAAGAGTGGATAGCGCGATTTTTGAGTATGTACAGAATTCTTGTGAACTCTGAGCGGAATATCTAATAGTAGCTGAGTACTCAGATTAAATGTTTGAGTATGTTGTTCATATGACCCCCTTAACGCATTCCTTTCAGGACCGTCCCCCAGGGGACTATGCTTTATAAACCTAACCTTCGGTTAGCTTTATTTAATGTATATTCGACATTAATTTAAGTCATTGATTTGGTGTTATCGATCTCCCTTGCGCATCCTTCATCAACATTCTGTTGATTTCAGGACCGCTCTCTTGTCCAAGAGACCGCTTGCGCTCTTATTTTGTCCCCCTATATATATAAAGGCTCACATGCTCTAAACCCTTTAAAATAGCGGATTTGAATTTTATTTTGTTACCTCAAAAGTAACAAAACGACTTTGAGTCAATGATTATTTAATGAAAGTGGAGACAGCAAAAAGTACCTTATTTTGATTGCATTACAGAGATCCCGTTTCAGCCCATTTATAAAAGAGTTTCCGCATTCTAGGTGATGGAATGTAGACATTTATTGGTTCTGATTTCCTTATTGATGATCTCCACATCCACTGGAGAAGATCGGATAGAGCATATCCTTGTTGATCAAGCGGATATCCCATTTGTGTGAAATACTTCATTATAATTGGATTATGAAATCTGTTGATACAATAAGCAAGAGAACTTCTACTTTGATATTGATTTGTTCCTCTACATCCTACCGGTACGAAGCCCTTCGTGTATCCTTTGCCCTTGAGATTATTTCGCCAAGGTTTGAATACTGTCCACATTGCATCCGAACTTTTCGACTTTGTGATATGGTGAAAGTAATTATATAGGTTATTTTTCAGTCTGTCTAAGTAGATCCTATTGTTTTTGAAGCTGTCCGAGTACCAACTGTATGATAATGTATAGTCGGTATGGTAAATATTGGTATTTAATTTCCCGTCATAAACATTGACCAAGTCTGTGTATTGCTTAGGATTCTGAATATAGTAGTCGGCGATTTTGCCGTCTTTAAGCGATTTCTTCTGATAGCTGATTCCGTTGATGCTGCAGTAATTATACATTAGGTTAGACTCGAACATGTAGGTTAATATGTAGACATCTTGAAACACGTCGAACATTTCCGGCGGGAACTGCCACATTAACACTTGGTTATCAACATTAATAATTTTGTCGAGTTTTATTAAATCTTCTATCCATTTGTAGCCGCGTTCTGAAAGGTCTGAGTATTTGTCAGTCCAGATCATTTTATATCTGTCATCTACTACGGCGGCTTCTGAATTCATAATGATATCGATGTCGTCTTTCTTAATGTCGAGCAGATTCACCACTTCTATGACTTCATCCATTATAAGTGTATATCTTCCTTCTCTGAGAATATCCAGGCATTCTTCGTCGAAGTTCTTAAATAACGCATGAGTTGACGCGACATTTTGCTTTTTTCGCAACGACGCCTTAACTCTTGGTAGCTTTGGGATGTTTTCGATTTCTTTGGGGACGTAGAATTTCGCACCTGGGCAACTTTTTTCGATCCGGTTATCTTCAGATATCAGTGGTGATATATATAGGAAGTGTTTGCGCGGATTTTGATTTATGTGGTTGATTGCCCATGTGGTCTTGCCGGATCCCATGATTGAGTCTATTACTGTGATCATTGTATTTCTCCTATATGTTGAATTGTGTTGGCACCGGATTGATTATGTCGCAAAATTGATATGGGTTTACGCCGGGCGTTTGCTGACATCTTAGTTTGTATAAGAGTTGCTGACTTATGTCGGCTTTGGTTTTGATGTCTTGATATTCTCGTAGGTTTAGGATGGTGTCGAAAATTACTGATAAAGATTCTTCAACTAGCGGCGATCTGGGTTCTGGGTTTTGTGCGAGTTGATCTGTTAGGATGTGTTCCCATGTGTGGATAAGTTCTGGCAAATTTTTCATTTTTTCAATCCTTTCTTGGTTTTGTGGTGTGTGGATAACTTGTGGGTAGTTCAAAGGTACCCCCCTAACGGGTGCGTAAATTAAGATAGCATAGATTGATGGTTTTGTCAAGATGCGAGTATTTGGCGATATTTGGGAGATGAGTTGGGTAAGTGGGGTTTTGGTGGGTTTTTGTTGGGTGGTGGAAATTTGAGTTAGTGTTGAAGTGGACTAGCCTTGGACTGCGGACTGGAAAAATTTGACAATATGGTTTAAAGTACCCCGCCTTTTATAGGTAAAAAATCATAGTTTTTTGCCTTTATACAAAAAATAAAATTATTTTGCTTTTTTTTGTCGGTTATAATAAAATAAAGGTGTAGCAAATTAACAAGAGTTATATTTTTAAGAAAGTAGAGGTATTAATATGAAAAAAGAATTTACCACATGGAAAAGCAACGCAACTATTAACTTCAGCGATTATATTGAATTAATCGGTACATTTAACAAAGAAGATATGAAACAAGTTAAAATCGAATACAAAGAAAGCATTTCTACATGGAATAGCAAAGAAAGAATTTTTCTTTCAGATTATAAGTACCTATTGAATAGTGAAATAGTAACAAGAGACTATACCCCTGTATATCCGTATTCATTTGAATATCTTGCACTAAATGAAAGTGAATTTTTAAAGGTGTATACATCCGATAAATTGCATTATCGTTATGCGTATGAAATCAGACAGGAGAAAGAAAGACAGGAGAAAGAAAGACAGGAGAAAGAAAGACAGTATAAAGCCTTTATGGATAGTATAGATTATTCAGACAATTCTATTTCTCGTAAGGGTATGACTGTAAAACAGTTAACAGACGGACATATTAATAACCGTATTGCAGATATGAGACATTATCTTGATACTAGAAAACAGTATCTTGAAAGTTTAGAAATATCTGAACCATGGGAAAGTGATGTAATCATTAATCTATCCGAATATAGTATCTATGTTATTCCGACAGTTCATTATCCTAATATTAATGAATTTATGGAATATCCTACTAAATGGACTAATAATATTGTTTGCTATCCTTTTAATGATGAATACATCATAGATAGCCATACAAATTTGTCATTTGATACAGACAGGCATAACAAGCCTGTATATACAGATAATGCGGACACATTTTCCGCACAGTATCTTGAATTATCAAATACTATTGATTGGGAAAGTATCAACAAGACTGTAAGACAATATATTCCATGGTTAATCCCTGTTAGTATCCATAATGTGAAAGACTTGTTATCATGGTTTATAGAAAATCATAGTACAAATCTTTTTAAAGGTATTGTAAAATATATTGCTACTCGTAAGGGTAAAGAGGGCAAAGAGGGCTTAAAGTTTTCCCATGCTACTATAGTTTCTGAAGAAATTGTAAAACATGGGTATTATGACTATGTATCTAATGATTGTGAATATTATGAAACGTATTTACATATGTTAGATAATTTTACGGATACGTTAGTGGATATGTTTAGATATGACCATGAAAATAATTTTTCATGGTTTAAAGAGTGTTTCAATGTTAAAACTCTTGATGTACATGGTAATAGTAGGATTTTAGAATTTAAGTCTTTTGATGTAACTAAAAAGGATAAAGAGGGCAATATAACAATTGTTACTCGTTCTTATTGGTGGTTATTAGTTCGTGCTGTTGAAAATGCTATCAATCAGATGAAAAGATTCAATTCATCGTCTCGTATTATGGCACTTATGAAACAAGAGGAGAAAGAAATAACGGCGATTGACGCCTTGTTGGATAGTTATTCATCTAGTTGTTATCAGTCATTAGATGAAAAGTATGCAGATAATGAAATATATACGGACTTTTGGCAATACGTCAAAAGGATGTATCCTAAAAAATATGTACCTCTGAAAGATATTCAGAGAATGAAATCAGACGGATACGACAATAAAGAAATTGCGTTGCAATTCGGAAAATCTACAAGATACATAGAACGAATGAATACATTGTTGAAAGATATTATTGTGGAATATTCAGAGGTATGCAATTATATGAATTATGACAATGTGGATATACATAATAAGCGTATAAGAAATGTGTCAAAATAATACAGACAATAAACCCCTTGCAAAAGGGGTTTATTTTTTTTGCTTTTTTGTCGGTTATAGTCCGTTTGCTTTCCTTATATAGTGTAAGGGTTATTACTCTTACATATAAAGCTTACAAGCTTTTTTAAACCGTTTCAAAAATACCTAAAAAATATTTTTGTTTTTGTCGGTTATAACTTGTTTGCTTTCCTTATATAGTGTAAGGGTTATTACTCTTACATATACGGTTTATAATCCTAAAAAAATTATTTACCGTTAAAAATGTAACTTGTAAATTAAGCGGTAACTTGTAAATATGTATTGCTTTTTAGCGGAAAGTGGGTGGTTAATGGTTAGACGCCAACTCTGAAAATTGTCACTTCTTCTGGCTGATGTTGTGAGTCCAGATCGCTGGTTGCGGATATCAGGGATATAGTAAGTCCGCCGAATACCGTATGAGTTCGTTAAAAATCGTATGGAGTTATGGAGTTCTAGACAGTCTGGGTTCCCGAAGGACAGATAAACTCCGCCTTCCGAATGTGTTGGACTCCGAAGACCTCGTTGATTCTTTTGAGAGCCTGAGATTATCGGACTCTGAAAAGAGTCAGCGTGGTGTTGACTCGTAATTTATGAGCCAAAAGGAGGATATAACTATGGCAAAAATGAAGAAAGCGTTAAAGACACTCAGCATTCAGGGCAACAAGAGGGCTATGACTCAGAAGCAGGCTGCCGAATTCGGCATTGCTGACATGACATTTACGATGTGGGGCATCAAGATTGAAGAACTCCGTTCGACTATCGCTCCGTACATCGTGGAAAAAACTAAGGATAAGCCCGACCAGAGACTTCTGGATGAACTATATGGCAAAATCTTCCCGGTATGGAAGACTGTTACAAAGTTTGCAGATGAGCTGTTAATCAGCGACTCTGTACATGACGTGAACTCCCTTGTGGGATTCGCAGAAACATGGACCGTCATACCCGATAAAGGTAGCGTATGGACGGTTGATGACAGGTTCTCATTCAGGAAAGCTGTCGAAGCCTATCTGGGTGTAAAAATTCGTCAAAACCCGGTCTTGACCGGTGAGGAAAAGGAAACGGTTGAAGCCTACAACAAGGCTGTCAACAAAATCAAAACAAACACCGAAAAATTAAATGGTATCCACGACGGCGACAATCAGCAGAATGGTGTTCTGGATAACATTAAGGCAACGGAAGTCGAATTGGCGGAGATTGAAAAGAGGATTAAGGAGACAACCGCCTTTATGAAAAAGGCAGAAGGCGACGCAAAAAACTTCTTTGAGCTGATGATTAAGGATTTTGAAGCTGATAGAAAAGCTAGAAATGCACAGCTTGCAGGATTTAAGAACCGCAAAAAGCAGCTTGAGGAACAAATTAAGAAGGCTACCCTTATCATGGATGCGAATAAGGAAGAAGCCGATAAAATCATGGGCAGAGTGAAATAATCTCTGCTCTTTTTTAGGATTGACGTTTGAGTTTTGCCCTCACTCCGGTGAGGGCTTGCCTGAGATGTTAATCTCAAGACGCGGACGGCAGCCGTCTATAAGAAATTCTGCCGTAACACAAGACCGGCGTCCTAAAAGTAGGGGCGCTCTTCATACTCCCGGTGGCGGAATAGAAATATGCCGGAGGAGTCGTACAGAAACCGCCTAATAAAGGAGGACTAGCCATGATGACAATTAAAAAGATGACAAGAGAGTTACTCGGAAACCGTACATATGACCGTATGCACATTACGGTAGTGTATAACGCACATTCCGAACCGGTTCTTATAATTAAGGAGCTGGTATACGATGACGAGTTCGGGGAAGTAACCGGAGACGGTTACATTGAAACCCTGACAGGGGTCGCAG
>Ga0247608_10001138_pt1 | contig 38365 bp, 41 predicted proteins | sample 176DNAGHGlowgp2_FD_193490 | JGI IMG/M metagenome (GOLD analysis project Ga0247608, IMG submission 193490) | Sheep rumen microbial communities from Palmerston North, Manawatu-Wanganui, New Zealand - 1766 DNA GHGlow gp2 | ecosystem: Host-associated > Mammals > Digestive system > Stomach > Rumen ...
ATGTTCTAAATAATTTATAATTTTATCTCGATTATATATCATAAGTTCACACAAAAGCCAAGCTATTGCCATATTTACGTAATACTCATTTTCATCATATAGGTTGTCCAATACTTTAAAAATTTTATCGACATATTCATCATTGTCTTTGTAACTAAACAAAATCCTTATTCCTACTCTTCTTTTAAATAAGTCTTTACTTTTTATATATTTCTCTGAAAGCTTCCAATACTCCTTTTCTAATCCTTTTATTTTAAAAGATAAAATATCACATGTTGACCAGTTATCTATATAAAGCTCATTTAAATATTTCTTTTTTTGTTCAAAATCTTTTATGAGATTAATTAAACATGCATTTATAATTGTGTTTTCGTAATATCTGTTATTTTTCAAGTCTAAAAAGCTAATGTAATTTCCTTTTGAAATTTCTTTGCTAATTTTTCTTAAATCTGGAATTGGAATTCCTAGTACTTCCATTTCTGTGTTAATGGTTCTTTTTGCAAATTCAATTTTTTCAGGTCTTTTTATGCTTTCTAAATAATTATTAAATTCTTCTATATCTTTATTTTTCCATATTTTTTTATTTAATTCCATATTTTTAAGCTCCTTCAAAATATGCCAAAAATCTATGTTCCTTTTATCACTAAAATATTTACACTCTGTAACTTATCTCCTTTTCACTATCATCATAATTGCAGCAATAAATACACTAATCATCATAGCTTGTGGATAAACTGAAATTGCAAGTGCTAAACCTAATACTTTTATATCCACATCAATTATTAAAGCATCCATATATTTTTTTGTTATTTTAGACAAATCTTTATTTCCTTTATTTGCTTTGTTCAATACCTTGTTTAGTATAATATTTACAATACTTATAAGAATAACTACAACTCCATAAAGTCCTTGAATTACTTTATTATCATAATATATGCTAACTAATGATGTTGTATATGGTATTAATGATAGCAAAAACAATAATACTATATTCCAGCCAATTACTTTTGTTGATATAGTATTTGCTTTACTCCACGTATTGTGCAATGCAATCCACATTGAGCCTAACCAGAAAAATGATAAAGCATAAGCTAAAAATGATTCTCTTAATGCCCAAAGTTGTACAAGTGTTGGCTCTGTTGGTTTTTTTAATTCTAGTACAAGTATCGTCATTATTATTGCTAAAACTGCATCTGTAAATGTTACTAATCTTTCTTTTTCCATTGTAAACTCCTTATTCTACTTTCGTTTTTTATTTATTATTTGATTAACTCATCATTCTATCCCTACTTTATACTCAATATCTTCCATAAAAGGAAAAATCTCTTTCACCCTTTTTAAAGTAAGCATAGTCATTCTAGGATGTGGATTTTTAGGATTATCTGTAATTAATTTTTGTGTATAACAATTCTTTGCTGTTTTAAAAAGTACATATCTATTTTTTACATAAGTGTAATATATTTGATATCCATTTCTTAAATCAACATACATATCTTCAAAAGTGTAATTTTCCATATCAAATACCATTCCTTTCTCGCTGCATGTCCACTTTGGCATTATTGAATTAAATCAGTTGGTAAACAATCATCTTCTTTACCCCTGTTTAAGTCTTGCTGATTTTGTGTAAATCTTTGTGCATTCTCTCTTTGATCTTCAAGTGATAAATCAGCACTTAAGCCTTCTTTAAACATTTCTTCTGGTGTCTTTTCTGTAGAATTTAGTTCATTTATTCTCTCTAAAACTTTATCTATAACTATACTTGTAAGCTGTTTTTCTCTTCTCTCATATTCACTATTTATTCCTATTTGACTTTCTTTAATAAAATTTTTTATAAAAGCAATAATTTCATTATTAACATTTTCAATTTCTTTATCAGAATAATCTCTTCTTTCCATTAGTTTATTTTGCCTACTTTGTATATCTTTTAGTTTATCATTTAAAATATCAACAACTACATTTACTATACGATCTCTTTGATCATCATTAATTTCAAATCTTTCAACTTCTAACCTTTGTATTTCTTCTCCGTTTAAAATTTTTTCTTCTAAATAGTCAAAAAGATTATCAATTTGTTTCCAATATACTCCTCTTCTATCGCTTCCCTTTCCTCTAGTAATACTTGCCATGGTTTCGTTATAATTACCATATATATATTCTAATATCTCTGAATTATCTAAACCATAATTTTGATAATACTCATTCATTTCTTGAAAAGCTTTATATATAATACTTTTTACTTCTTCAGGAACTATAGACATACTATCTACTTCATTAAATATTTCATTTCTAATTGAATATAATTCTTGTATTTTTTGATTTTTATTCATATTCCCTCCTTTTCAATTGGTGTCGGTTCTTTTTTGTTGAACTTTTATTTTATCATCTCTTTAAATTCTTCTTCCGAAATAACTCTAACTCCAAGAGATTGAGCTTTTGTAAGTTTACTTCCTGCATCTTCTCCTGCTAAAACATAACTTGTCTTTTTTGAAACTGAGCCTGATACTTTTCCGCCCAAATTTTCAATATATTACTTGCTTCATCTCTTGTAAAGCTTTCCAAACTTCCTGTTAATACAAAAGTTAATCCTTCAAATCTATTGTCTTCATTTTGTTTCGAATTATCTTCCATATTTACTCCATAATTTTTAAGCCTTTGAATTAAATCTTTCGTTTGTTCTTGTTCGAAAAACTCTACAATGCTATTTGCTACAATTGGTCCTACATCATTAATCCCGCTTAAAGTTTCAAAATCAGCTTCAGCCAATGCATCTAATGTTTTAAATTTTCTTGCTAATACTTTCGCAGCTTTACTTCCAACATGTCTTATTCCAAGTGCTGTAATTAATCTATGAAGTTCGTTAGCTTTACTATTTTCTATTGCATTTGTAAGATTTTCTGCAAATTTCTTTCCATTCTTTTTAAGTGAAGCTATATCTTCAAATTTAAGTGCATAAATATCTGCAATATTTTTTATTAAATCTTTGTTCATAAGTTGATCTATTATAGATTCTCCAAGTCCATCTATATTCATTGCTTCTCTTGATACAAAATGCACCAAATTTCTGTATAATTTTGCTGGGCACTCTATTCCAGTACATCTTATTGCTGATTCTCCTTCTTCTCTTATAGCAGGTGCTCCACATATTGGGCATACTTTTGGCATTTCGAAGTTTTTTTCTTCTCCTGTTCGTTTTTCTTTCTTTACTTCTACTATTTCAGGAATTACATCTCCTGCTTTTTGAATTACTACTGTATCTCCTATTTTTAATTCTTTTTCTTTTATAAAATCTTGATTGTGAAGAGTTGTTTTTGAAATCGTTGAACCTGCAACTTGAACAGGCTCTAGTATTGCAAGTGGTGTTATAACTCCTGTTCTTCCCACATTACAAACTATATCTATTAATTTAGTTATCTTTTTTTCTGGTGGATATTTGTATGCTATTTGCCATCTTGGGCTTTTTGCAGTTGTTCCAAGTATTTCTCTAAATACTAAATCATCAACTTTAATTACTGCTCCATCTATTCCAAATGTTAAATTTTCTCGTGTTTCTCCTATTTTTTCTATTGCATTTTTTACATCTTCTGGTGTTTTGCAAAAAATTTTAACAGGGTTCACATTAAAGCCTAATTTTTCTAAGTATAGAAGTTCTTCATAATGTGATGTAAAAGTCTTTCCAGTAATTTCTTGAACATTATATACATAAATATCTAATGGCCTTTTTTTCGTAATAGAGCTATCTAATTGCCTTAAAGAACCTGCTGCTGCATTTCTTGCATTTGCAAATAATTCTTCTTCATTTTCTTCTCTTTCTTGATTCATTTTTTCAAAATCTTCTTTAGAGATAAAAACTTCTCCACGAACTATAATATCTATATTTTCTGTAAGTTTTTGAGGAATATTCTTAATTGTTTTTAAATTTTCTGTAACATCTTCTCCAACTAATCCATTTCCTCTTGTAGACCCTCTTACAAATTCTCCATTTTTATATTCTAGTGCTGCTGTAAGTCCATCAATTTTTGTTTCTACTACAAAATTCTTATTTTCTATATTCTCTTTTTCTGCTCTTTCTCTTATTTTATTAACATAATCTAATATTTCTTCTATGCTAAAAATATCTTGCATACTTAAAAGTGGAATTTTGTGTTCAACTTTTTTAAATCCTTCTTTCACTTTTCCACCAACATGTTGAGTAAGTGATTCTTTCGAAATAAACTCAGGATATTCTTTTTCTAAATTTCGAAGTTCTAACATAAGCATATCATATTCAAAATCTGATATTTCAGGCTTATCTTCGTTATAATATTTATTTGCATAATATTCTGTTTGCTTTCTTAATTCTTTTATTCTTTTTTCTGCTTGTTTTTTATTTAACATTGTTTCACCTTTCTATCTTTTTTTGATTTGTTACATTACTAATTATCTTTAAATTCTCATTATGTACAAATTCAACTTAACCATGAATTATAACATATACTAAATTCTATAGCAAAATTATATCATAGCGCATTTTTTTTTTCAATAAATTATAGTATTTTATAAAATATTTTTTTGATTTAACGCCAATTTTCGACAAATTTTTCATTAATTATGTGCTATAATACTTTTTGCCGATTCTTTCGACAGAAAGGAGGCTAGAACAATGATTTACCAAAAAGAGAAAAATACAAAAGAAAAACATACCTTTACGATTCATAAACTATTACATAAAATACTAGAAGCAGTTAAACTTGTTTATGAAATTTGTAAAGTTTTTAAAGCAATTAAAGATTTATTCTTTAATTAGCTATGTTAAAAAGCAGATGCGTCGCATGCATCTGCTTTTTTTCAAACAATGATTTACCTATATCTATATTATATACTATTTTTCAAAAAATGCAACTATTTTTTGAAAATTTTTCCAAAAATATCTTTTATTTAATGTATTCATCAATCACATTCCACACACCTTCAGTATATATTTTCTTTTCTGCCGAAAATGGAAGCATTATAATGTCTCCTATAGGATTAATTTGCTTTTGTACATCTCTTACTACTCCTTCTACTTTTGTAGGAGCAATTTTATCAGCCTTATTTGCTAAAATGATAAAAGGCAAACCTGAACGAATAATATAATCATACATTAATCTATCATTTTCTGTTGGGTTATGTCTAATATCTATTAAAAAAATTACAAGTGCTATTTTTTCAGATTTCACAAGATATTGTTCTATAAAGCTTCCGACTTTTTCTTGTTCTTGTTTTGACATTTTGCTATATCCATATCCTGGCAAATCTACAAAATAAAATGTTTCGTCAATATTATAAAAATTTATTTGTCTTGTTTTTCCTGGCTCACTACTTGTTCTGGCTAAAGCCTTTCTATTTATCATTGTATTTATAAAACTTGATTTTCCTACATTCGATTTTCCAACTAAAACTATTTGTGGTAAGTCATTTTTTGGATATTGTTTTGGACTCACTGCCGATATTTCAAATTTTGGATTATTTACTTTCATTAAAAATCAATCCTTTCGCTATATTCTTTATTGCTTTTTATTATTTAAAGTTTATCATATTACACATAAAGTTTCAATATTTTTGTAAAATTTTTCATTTCGTAAAGTTACATTTCAGTAAACAACTATTTTAATAAATCATTGAAAATATAAGTATTTTAAGAAATAATCTTATTTAACTGAATAACTTAAAAATTCTTAATAATTTTGCAATGGAATCTCAAAAGCTTTCTTTTTGAGGGTGCTTGCAAAATTAATTAGAATTTTTTAGTGTTAAATGAAAGTTAGCTAAGATTATTCGAAAAATACTTATATTTTCTGTTAATTAATCTCATCAAACAATATTGTAACACAATTTTTCAAATTTCATATTATATAACATAACAAACAAATTGCAAGGAGGTCATTATGTGTTGCTGTAATAATGATAATAATGTAATCCTTTGGTTCATTATTTTATTCTTACTTCTTTTCTGTGGTGGGTGTGGCAATAGAGCCTGCTGTGACTCTAACTAATCCATAATCACCTTGTTGTACTTACAATCTTTTTTTGAAAGGTGGTGAAAAATTATGCCTGAGAATAGAGGATGTGGTGGATTTGGCTTCGGTGGTGATGATTGCTGCTGGATAATAATCCTTATAATCTTAATTTGCTGTTGTTGTGGTGGCAATAGAGGAGGATGTTGCTAATTTTTGAGCAACAAAAAAAGGTTCAGTGAAATATCTGAATCTTTTTAATATTTTATAAATTATAGAAGTACTATTTTCTTATTTTTAATACATAATCTTATTGTATTTTTCAAACAACTCAAGTCTCTTATATTACCTCTGCAATAGCATCTTCTATGCCAATAGGTGTTACTTCATTGTCTTTTAGTATTGTAATTATTCTATCTATTTCTTCTGAAGTTTCTGCTATATCATCTATTGTTTTACTTTCAATATTAACTTTTCCGTTTATAAATTCAGTTATTACTATTTCTATCCCGTATTTGGCTTTAACATTTTCTTCCGTTCTAATTGTCTTATAATACTCTAATTTAATAGGATACTCTACATCTATATACTCGTTGCTACCACCTATAAATATGCTATCAAAAAATGTTTTCAAGCCATAACTCCTTCCCCTATTTTTGAACAGCCGACTTCTATTATACTACAATTTTTTAAAATTGCAAGTTTTTTCACAAATTTTTCCTTTTAGGTTCAATTACTTTCTTGAATTATATAACAATTTTACATTTCACATGTTTTTACTCTATAAAACTTTGCTATTAATTCATCAAGTTCAACACTAATTTTATATATTTCATCATAACTTGCATTCTCTTCTATGCTTTTGTTTAATTTATCTCTTAATTTACAAATATCATCATTTAGCATTAAAATCATTCCTTCCAAATAAGCCCATAAATATTTTTGCAAACAAGCTTTATATTTTATTATTAGCTTTCCAAAATTGAAGCTCCAAAATTATTACATATATATTTAGCGTAACACAGAAAACGACCTTAGTCAAGTATTTGTTTCAATTTTTCTTAACTTTCGTATGACGCAATAATGCTATATTTTTCAGCATTTTACAGTATTCGACAATTAGTTATTTCTAGCAACAGAAAAATACATTTTATCTTCTATAAAAACTTAGCAAAAACTTGCAAAATCTAATCATTTTTAACAACAGAAAACACCATTTTATCATTTTTAAAATTATCTACTAATATTTGTTTGGCATAGTCAATATCTAATGCAGTTATTTCTTCTAAATATTCAAAACTATTAATTCCTCTCATGAAATCATTTAAAAACATTCTAGCAATATTTGAAACATCATTATATTCTTTTATATATTCACCATAAATCATTTTTTTAGTTCTTTCAAAATCTTCTTCATTTATTCCATTTTCAATATAGCCTTGAACTTCTTGATTAAATTTATCATAAAACTTTTGAGGTTCTCTTGAAGCTCCACTTACAAGAATATGAGCATAATCATCTGTAAATTCATATTCAAATGATGGCATATTTAAAATAACTCCACTTTTATACAAATCTTGATACAATTTTGAGCTCTCACCTGCAATCATGTTAAGTAAAATATCTATTGCAATATGAGTTTTCACTTTTTCTTTTTGTTTTGGTGGAAAACATTTTATTCCTAAAGTAAATAAAGGAATGCTAACTTCCATTTTGCTTTCCATATTAGACTTTACAATTGTTTCGTCCTCTATTTCATAGATTCTTTTTATCTCACCTTCTGGATTTTTTTCTATTAATCTTTTTTCAATTTCTTTCAAAATCTCTTCAGGTTCAAAATCTCCACAAACTACAAGGCACATATTTGATGGGTTATAAAAAGTGTTGTAGCATTTATATAAAATGTCTTTATCTATATGGCTTATCGTCTCAATAGTTCCGGTAATATCGAGCTTTACAGGATGGTTATGATACATTGCCTCTAATGCATTTAAGTAAACCTTCCATTCCGGATAATCGTCATACATCATTATTTCTTGACCAATTATTCCTTTTTCTTTTTCAACATTCTCATCTGTAAAATATGGGTGTTGAACATAGTCCATAAACTCATCTAAAGCTTCATAAAAATTATCAGTTGCTTCATACAAATATGCTGTATGTGTATTTGTTGTAAAGGCATTTGCATTAACTCCAATGCTTGACAAAACATCTAAGCTATTTCTTCCATTTTCTTGTTCAAACATTTTGTGTTCTAAAAAATGTGCAACTCCTTTTGGAACTTCCGTAACTTCAGTTTCACCAGGTACTATAAACTTACTATCATTTGATCCATAGTGAGTTCCCCATATAATGTATTTTTTTTGTATTCCTTTTTTTGGTATAATCATAACAGTAAGACCATTTTTCAATTTTTCTGTATAAACTTTTTCTTTAACTTTTAAATTCTCTATAACTTGCATTTTTAAACTCCTTTTTAGGTTTCTTTTTGGGAGGTTCCTTTTTGGGACGGAGGAAAAAAGGAACCTCAAAAAATATTAATTATATTTTTGCTTTAATTTGCATAACAAATATAAAAGCTTAATAAAGTTTCCTATTAATTTCTCAAAAAATATATCGTATTAATATTTATCTTCTTAGCAAAATATTCAATTTCATTTTTATTTACAGCCTGAATAAATTCAGCATATTGTTCTAATGAAATATTTCTTCCACTTAATTCTTGTCCTAAAAAATAAATTATTTCTGTATCTTGCTCATCAGAAATTCCTGCAATATTGGATACAATTGTTTTTTTAGCATTTTCAATATCTTCTTCTGAAAATTCACCTTGTTTCATAGCTTCTATTTGCTCTTTTATAATGTCTGTTGCTTTTTCAAAATTTTCTATTTCTATTCCTGCATTTATAAAAATATTTCCTGTATAATATGAAAAACTTGAACTTGCTGTGTATGCCAAACTTGCTTTTTCTCTAACATTTTGGAATAATTTCGAAGTTGCAGTTCCTCCTAAAATTGCATTATATAACATTCCTATATATCTAAATTTTTCATTTTCTATATCTTCTTTGCTTGCTTCTACATCATACCCAATTACTAACTTTCCTTGAGTTACATCTAGTTTTTCTTCAACATTATTTGCTTCTTGTATTGGAGCTTTTTCTTCAGGTTTGTTTATATTAAACTTAGGCTCTCTTTCTTTTAATTTTGAAATATTTTCGTCTTGCTCTACTAATTGCTCTATATTTTCACTGTATTCGGCTAATTGTTCGGTATTTGTATTTTCAAGATTCCCTGATACAAAAATATCTATTTTGCATGTATCTATTAGGTCTTTATAATATTCATATAAATTTTTAGCATTTATATTTTCCAAGTCTTCTACATATCCATATTTATATAGCCCTTCTGGCTTATCTTTAAACATTTCTTCTACACATCTAAATAAAGCATATCTTGCTTTGTTATCTTTTTTTGCTTCAATTATTTGTTTAACATTTTCTTTTTCTTGCTTTGTGTATTCTTCATTTAAACAATTGTTTTCTGTTAATGGATTAAATACTATTTCTGACAATATTTCTATGCTTTGTTTTAACATATTTTCCTTATCTTGTGGAAGAAATTCATCATTTATAGATTCAATATAAAATTTAAGTACATGATTTTTTCCTAATTTGTCTAAACCACAATTAAACTCTGCTCCATACATTTCTTCTAATCTTTTACTTATTTCTTCTTGAGTTTTATATTTTTGACATCCTCTTCTTATAATTGAAGATAATAACGCATTTTTTGTTACATTTTCTCTTGTTAGAGGAATACTTAAAAATATGGCTATTAAATTTGTTTTAAATTTTTTTGTGTTGATTGTGTGTAATTTTATCCCTTTTTTCATAATCTCAATCCCTTCTTATTTTGTTAAAAGGCTCGCATAGTTATAATTTCTTTCAAACTATCTTCCCTAAAAAATACATATTTAGTATACTACAAATTTGGTTAAATATTCAAGTATGTTAATTTAATTTTTTAAAAAGTCGCTTTAAAAGCGACAAAAAAGCTATCTTAAAAACAATTAAAATAGCTCCTTAAAATTTTATTTCACAATTTTTCCTCCTCCAAGTACAATATCATCAATATAAAAAACTGCTGATTGTCCTGGAGTTATTGCTTTTTGAGGCTCATCAAAAATCACTTTTATATTTTTTCCATCTTGTATAATCTTGGCTTTTGCCTCTTTTGAAGAATATCTTGTTTTCACTGTTACATCAATTAATTCTGGTATTTCATCAACTAATAAAAGATTTATATCTGTGACTAAAATCTCCTTTTTATATAGCTCAGATTCTTCCCCAACAATTACTTCATTTTTTAAAGGATTAAATCCTAAAACAAATAGTGGTACAGGGTTTGAAATTCCAAGGCCTTTTCTTTGACCAATTGTATAGTTATATAGTCCTGTATGTTTTCCTAAAATCTCACCTTTTGAATTCACGATCTTTCCTTCTTTAGGCTTAATTTCTGAATTATTTTCTAAAAATTTTTTGTAGTTTCCATCTGGAATAAAACAAATATCTTCACTATCAGGCTTGTTTGCGACTTTCAAATTATTCTCAGAAGCTATTTTTCTTATTTCATCTTTACTCTCAAAATCCCCAAGAGGAAAAACAACATGTTCTATCAAATCTTTTGGAATATTCCATAAAACATAGCTTTGATCCTTTTTACCAGCATTTGATTTTTTCAAAACCCATCTACCATATTTTTCACTATACTCTGTTTTTGCATAATGGCCTGTTGCAATATATTCACAGCCCATTTCTTTAGCCTTTTCATACATAATTCCAAACTTCATATATTTGTTACACTCTATACATGGATTTGGAGTTTTGCAATTTGCATAGCAACTTATAAAATCATCAATTACATATTTTTTGAATTCTTCTTTATAATTAAATGTAAAATGCGGAATTCCTATTTGATTACATACATTTTTTGCATCTATATATGTATTTATATTGCAACAGCTACTTCCTGCAAATAACTCTAAAGTTGCTCCTACTACATCATATCCATGTTCTTTTAAAAGTAACGCAGATACTGAGCTATCTACTCCTCCGCTCATTCCTAGTAAAACTTTTTTCATTATTTTTTACCTTTCTTTCTAACAAATTTAGTGCAAGTATATTTTATTAATTATACTAATCAGTATCTTTCTGTTGATTTTTGTCGAAACTTTATTCTTGATTTTTGTCAATTTCTGTTATATAATTATTAGTGCCTCTTTTAAAGAGAGTATCTATTTAAGGAGGTGAAACATAATGAATTACATACTTGATATAATTACCATGATATTAATTTATTTGATTGATAAATCACATAAATAATATGTGGTAATTAAAATAACCTCACTCTGGACAGTGAGGTTATTTTTTGATACATATGAAATACATACTTGATTATTCTATAATTATAATATCACAAATCTTTATAAAAGTCAATATTTTTTCACTCACTTTTCATCGCAAAATTCGACATTATTCGACATTCGCAAATGCTATATATTTTTTAATAGATTAATTTTACATTAAGCCTTAATTAGTCTTTTATATAATTTTTAAACATTTCATAAGCTTTTTTTAATGCTTCAACTAGATTATCTACATCTTCTTTTGTATTATACAAATAAAATGAAGCTCTACAGGTTGAGTCAATTTCTAAATATCTCATAAGAGGCTGAGCACAATGATTTCCTGAACGTACACATACTCCATTTGTATCTAATATGCTTGCAACATCATGTGGATGAACTCCTTTTATATTAAATGAAATTACTGACGAATGATTTTGCTTATTTGGCGTAATGTATAATTCAAGAAAATCTAGTTTTGAAAGTTCTTCCCTTGCATAGCTTACAACTTCTTGTTCAATTTGAGCAATTTTTTCATAACCTACATTTTCTATATAGTCAATTGCGGAAGCTAAGCCTATTACTCCTTCTATGTTTTGTGTTCCTGCTTCGAATTTATTTGGAAGTGGTGCAAAAGTTGTATCTTGCTCATTAACATATTCTATCATATCCCCACCCATTAAAAATGGAGTCATATCATTTAGTAGTTGCTTTTTTCCATATAGCGCTCCAATTCCAAGTGGTGCAAGCATTTTATGTCCTGAAAACACTAAAAAATCACAATCTAAATCTTGCACATCAATTTTCATATGTGGAATACTTTGAGACGCGTCAACAATAACAATTGCTCCTTTTTTATGTGCTTGTTTTATTATTTTTTGTATATTATTAATCGTTCCTAAAACATTCGAAACATGAGTAATTCCTACAATTTTTGTTTTATCTGTTATTTTACTTTCTATTTCTTCATCAGAAATTTCAAATTCATCATTTATATACATATAATTTAGTTTTGCGCCTGTAGTTTTTGCAACTTTTTGCCATGGAACTAAATTTGAATGATGTTCCATAATAGATATTACTATTTCATCATCTTTTTTCAAGTTCTCCATTCCATAAGAATATGCAATTAAATTCAAGCTTTCTGTTGCATTTTTTGAAAATATTACTTGCTCCGCAGATGGAGAATTTATAAATTTTGCAATTTTTTCTCTTGCCTTTTCATATTGTGCAGTTGCCTCTACACTTAAAGCATATGCTCCTCTATGAACATTAGCATTTGCAGTTTTATAGTAATTGTCTATTGCCTGAATTACTTGCTCTGGCTTTTGAGTTGTTGCTCCACTATCTAAATATGTAATTTCTTTGCTATTTAAAATCGGAAAATCTTTTTTTAAATTCATTTTTATAATCCTTTCATTTACTTATACATTATTTTTCAGTTCGTTAATCGCACTCATATATAAATATTTGTAATTAATTTGATAACACCCAAAAATTTTAGTATATCTTCAGATTAGTTTCTAATGTAATTTCAGAGCATAAATAGTTTTTTAACTTATACTCTCTTTATTAAATCCTTTTAAGTCTATTTTTTGTTCTTCTATTTAGAAATTAAATTATTGTTTCGTATCTCTTTTTTACTTTTTGAAGTGCTTATCATGAAATCATTAAAAAAATATAATACTATCGTTCCATATTAATTATCATAAAAAAATATATATTTTACATAATTATGCACGTAACAATTTGACATAATATAAATGGTATGTTATAATATAATTAGCTAAAATTGTACACAAGTGGTATTTGTTTAAACCCACCCATGGGTTAATGCGTAGGAAAGGAGTAATATGACCATTCAGGCAGTATTTTTATTATTTTTCTTCTTTTATATCCTTACTTCAATACCTTTTTTTGAATCTGAAAACCCAGGAGAAGGATTAATTAAGTTTTTTGTTTGCATTATTCTAGCAGCAATATTTACACTAATAGTTGTCGGAATTGTGTCTCTACCTGGTATACTTTTAGGTTAATACCAAGTTGAACTCTAAAACTCCCCTCGGTGGCGCAGTGCGTCACTGAGGGCATTTTTTTATGTTTTTTAGCATAGTTTTCCCACTTAATATTTCTATTAAACTTTCTCTTTAATTACTACATTTTATATTCTTTTTAAGCTTTTCTTTGAAACATTCCGTTCCATTCTTTTAATCCAGCCTCTTATCTATCTCCTCAACAATCTCTTCTTTTAGCCTCTCATCTTTTATAGTCTCCAAAATCTTATTAAACTTAGCTTTAACAATAAGTTTCATTGCATCTTTTTCAGAAAGACCTCTACTCATAATATAGAACAATTTGTCATCTTCTATTTTTCCTGCACTACTTGAGTGATTTCCCTCTACATCTTCTTCTGTACAAAGTAGCATTGGAAGCGCTTTTGATTTAGCCTTATCTGATAAAAGCATACAAAATTCATTTTCATCACCTTTTGCTTTTTTGCTTCCTTTTTTGAAGTCTATTGTTCCTTTAAAATTCTTTTTAGCTTCATCTTTCAAAGCTCCCTGAACTCCTATATTTGTTTCTGTATTTTCTCCAAAAAGCTCAGCAATATAGTTTATGTCAAAAACTTGCTCATCTTTGCCTAAATAGATTGTATTAATATTTGCTTTTGCACCTTTTCCATCTAATTTTGAATAATAATTTGTAACACTTGTCTTTCCTCCAAAATCGACAATTGTATAATTTACATTTGAAGATTCCTCAAGAACATTTTCTATACTTAGAAAATTACTTGAATTTTTATTTAACATATTTATTACTACTATATTTGTTCTAGAATTAGACTTTGCATTTACTCTTAATATTCCATTATGATAACACTTAAAGTTATCATCTGACATATATTTTATATATATAGTTGTTTTTGATTTAGTATTTGCCTCAATTTCAATATTTTCCACTAATGTAGAATTTTCTTCATTTAAGTTAAAATCTAAATATAAATTTCCAGTTTTTGTTTCTTCTATTTTTATATTTTGATTTGCATTTTCAAAAATTTGATTTTCTAATTCTTTACCATTTCCATACACTAATGCCTGTTTACACGTAGAATTGGAAATCTTGAAATTTGAAGTATCTCCAGATATTGTTAATCCTTCAAATTCTCCTTGTTTTTTTGGCATTTCTAAATCTAATTCTATATTGTTTATTTTATAGTTTTTTGAAGTTCTAATTGGTGTTTGGTTTAAAATCATAACTTTTTTAACCTTTCGGTTTCCTTTCTATATATTTACATAATTTGCATTTTTTATGTTTTTGTGATATATTAAGTATTGTATCATTAATACTTAATAAGTAACATTAAAAAATTAGTTTCAGATAAAAAGGAGTAAAAATGAATACTGCTATTGATCATGTTTTTTTATAATAGGTGTTCTTCTAGCGATATTATCTCTTGCAGACATCAAATTCCGTTTTATATCCAATCGTGGATATAAATTAGTTGGGATAGTAGGAGCCATATGGTTTGTGCTTCTACTTATTATCTGCATATAGTTTCTGAAACTTAGCTCTTTTGATGCGTTGCGTCTTATGGGGCTTTCTTATTTGAATTTTCTTAATTTTTGTGGTATAATATATTTAAGTAACTGGTGCCTATATGGTACCTTGTTGAAGCCTCGAAAGGAGGTCATATATGTCCATTCTGATTTGGGCTCCGTTGTTGGTACCTTTTGTTTTTGGAATTATCATTGGCACTACGCCTGAAACTAAAAAGATGTAACCACCACACCTGCCTCTCCTAGTGCCCTGTACCGGGAGTTGGCAGTTTTTTCAATTGATGTCGTTTTTTTGTTGTCGGTTCTTTTTTGCAAGTTTTTTAACCAATCGCTCCCTCTAGTTCCAAATTAATCAAATTATTCATTTCAACTGCATATTCAAGTGGAAGTTCTTTTGAAATCGGATAAGCAAAACCTCTTACTATCATAGCTTTTGCGTCCTCTTCAGAAATTCCTCTAGACATTAAGTAAAATATCGTTTTGTCACTTATTTTTCCTATTTTAGCTTCGTGTGAAAATTCCACTTCATCATTCCTAATATCATTTACAGGTATTGTATCTGACCTTGAAATATCGTCTAACATAAGTGATTCACATGATACCGAACATTTTGAATTTTTTGCATTTTCATTTACTCTAACAAGTGCTCTATATGTGCATACTCCTCCATTTTTTGATATTGATTTAGAATTTACAACACTTGATGTATTTGGTGCATTGTGAATTACTTTAAATCCTGTATCTAAATTTTGGTCACGTCCTGCAAATGAAATTCCTGTATATTCAGTTTTTGAGCCTTCTCCATTTAACACACTCATTGGATATAACATTGAAATTTTTGATCCAAACGAACCTGAAACCCAGTCAATTTGTGCATTTTTTCCAACTATTGCTCTTTTTGTATTTAAATTTAGCATATTTTTTGACCAGTTTTCTATTGTAGAATATCTTAAATAGCTGTTGTCTTTTACATATAGCTCTACACATCCAGCATGTAAATTTACTTTGTTGTATTTAGGTGCAGAACATCCTTCTATAAAGTGAAGTGAAGCTCCTTCTTCTACTATAATTAGAGTATGTTCGAATTGTCCTGATTCAGGTGAATTTAGTCTAAAATATGACTGCAAAGGAATATCAACTTTAATTCCTTTTGGAACATATACAAAAGATCCTCCTGACCATACTGCTGCATGAAGTGCAACAAATTTGTGGTCTGACATTGGAACGCATTTCATAAAATGCTCTTTTACAATTTCTGGATATTCTCTTACAGCTGTTTCCATATCTGTATAAACTACACCTTGTTTTACAAGTTCTTGCTTAATGCTATGATATACAACTTCTGAATCATATTGAGCGCCAACTCCTGCTAATGATTTTTTTTCCGCTTCTGGAATTCCAAGTCTATCAAATGTATTTTTTATATCTTCAGGAACATCTTCCCAATTACTATTAAGTTTTGACTTTGGTCTTACATAAGTTGCAATCTCATCCATATTAAGTTCTGATAAATCAGGTCCCCATGTTGGAAGTTCTAATTTATTGTATGTTTCTAAAGCTTTTAATCTAATTTCTAACATCCAATCAGGTTCTTTTTTTTGTTTTGAAATTTCTTCTATTATCTCTTTTGTTAAACCTTTTTGGATTTTAAAATCATATTCGTCTTTATTTTTTATATCATAAATATTTCTATTTATTTCATCTAAATTTGTTTTCATTTTTATCCTTTCTTAATTAACTTATTTGCTATTGATCAGCTAAATATTCGTTTAAAATTGCTTTTTTCACTAATTTATGGTATAATAATATTAACAGCTAATTTGGTTTTGTAAAAAGGAGGAAATATGGTTAGTACAATTTTTATGGGAGCTTCAATTGTGTTCTGTTCTTTTGCTACATTTTCTTTCTGTTTGGGAGATATGAATATTGGGTTTGCATTTTTAAGTTCTGCTTTCTCATCGTATTTATGTTCAAAAATTTTCCGGAATAGTAAAGAGAAAGAGCAGAAAGAGCAGAAAGAGCAGGAAAAGGAAAAGCATTAACACACCTCCGGCAGGGTTGGAGCATTCCAGCCCTTCCTTTCTTTTTGCAAATTTAATTTATATATTTCGCATACCCATTTTCTTCAATTTCTTTAGCAAGTTCACTTGAGCCTGTTGCAACAATTTGTCCATTAACTAAAATATGAACATAATCAACATCAAGTTCTTTAAGAATTTTTGTGCCATGTGTAATTATTAAAGTAGCGTTATTTTCGTTACTAAACATTTTTATTCCTTTTGAAACTATTTTTATTGCGTCAACATCAAGTCCAGAATCTGTTTCATCTAAAATTGCAAGTTTTGGTTGCAAAGTAAGCATTTGAAGAATTTCAGTTTTCTTTTTTTCTCCACCAGAAAATCCTACATTTAAATTTCTATTTATATAGCTAGAATTCATTTTTAGTTCTTGCATATTTTTTTCAATTTCTTCTTTAAATTGAAATATTTTTACAGGCTCACCTGTTGTTTTGTTTTTAGCATATTTTAAGAAATTCATTACAGAAATACCCGGAATTTCTTCAGGAGATTGGAATGACATAAAAACTCCTTTTCTTGCTATTTCATCTGTTTTTAGGTCATTTATTTTTTCTCCTTCAAAATAAATTTCTCCTTCTGTTATTTTATATTCAGGATTATTTAATATAACATTTGCTGTTGTTGATTTTCCAGAACCATTTGGTCCCATAATTACATGAGTCTCCCCTTTATTTATAGTTAAATTAAGTCCTTTTAAAATTTCTTTTTCTCCTACATTTGCATGTAAATTTGTAATTTTTAATAATTCACTCATTCTAATTAGTCCTTTCACTTTTTATAATCTCACACATTTTCCGTTGTTAAAGAATTAGTTCTTCCAACCACTTACTAGCCGTTGTTCAAGAATTGGTCTTTTGGCTAGGCAATTTTAATTAAAAAGGCAAGGGCGCATACGTGTTGTATGTAACCGCGTTTTTAATTAAAATTAACGACGTCAAAAGTCAATTATTGGACAACATTTCTCCTTGCACAATCAATACAATGCTCATTATTTATATCATACCCACAATCTAAACTATATAATCCAAGTTCTTGATGAACATATTTTGCAAGTTTATTTAGAGTTGTGTCTTTCATTGCCATTTTTATTTCTTTAGCTTCTTCTTCAGCAATATTTTTTTCTTCTCCTAATATTTCTTTCAAAAACAAATATACAATATCATTTGCTTCTAATGATTTTTTAGCAAGTTGAATTCCTTCTTCTGTCAACTCAATTTTGCCATAAGGTTCATAATTTATTAGTTTTTGTTCTGTTAGTATTTTTAAAGATTTATTTACACTTGCTTTAGTGCAATTCATCTTTTCTGCAATATCTGTTACTCTTGGTTGCTTGTCTTGTTTTTGAATAATATATATTGTTTTTAAATACTCTTCTTGTGATTTTGAAATCATTTAAAAATCCTTTCTTTTTTCATAATTAAACTTTATTTATATTATTAAAATATACAATGTTAGCCATGGTTAACATTATATAACAATATTTTTTGTTTGTCAACATTTTTTCTTGATATTTAATAATTTATGAGCAACATAAGAGAATTAAACTTATTATAAATAATTTAACAGCACAAAAAACTCCAATAATATTTACATTAAATACTATTGAAGTTTTTCTCTTAAAAATAAATAATTAGATATAATCCCCATAATTAATAAAATAACTGATTTAAAATTATAGATTTCTTAAAAATTCTTCTAAATCTACATCTCCCTGTTCTAAAATGCTTTTCAGAGTTCCCTTAGCTATTTCGTCGTGAATTGGTATAATAAAAACTTTTCCTCTTTCATAATTAATATATTTTGCATGACTGCCTTTTTGTGAACATTTTACAAAACCTAATTTTTTCATTGTTTTTATTATTTTATTAGGTGGTAATACTGGATATTTTGAACTCATATTGCCACCTCCAATGTTGTTACAAATATTTCTTTTGGCTTTATTGGTTCTTCATTTTGCATAAACAATTCTAATGCTTCTTTTAAATTTTCCATTGATTCTTCAATTGTTTTTCCCTGAGAAGCAACACTATTATCAATACATTTTGCAACATACCAATTTTCTTCCTTTTGTATAATCACATTAAATTTAATATTCATATACTCCTCCTGTAAAATATATTACGTTTTCACGCATTATTATTCTATCACTTTTCTTATTAATTTGCAACATAAAAATTTTGACAAAAATCGACATAATGCAAAAACTTCAATAATATTCACATTAAATACTATTGAAGTTTTTTATAAGGTTCTATAATACTATTTTTTATTCTTTCGACATCTTAATATTTTTTTATTATCCTGCCAAATTATATGCATAACTAAATAAATATCCTTTTCTGCCATCTTCTAATTTAACATATATACCATTATTTACCCAATTACCTTTTTCAAATTTGATAAATTCAAAATTGAAGCTATCTTTTAGGTAATATATTCCATATTTTTCTAAAGTATTATAATAATCATCGGAATCTTCTTTATAAGCTGATTCTGTATAATTTTTATAGCTGTTTTTATCTATAGAAAAACATAATCCACCTTCACTTTTTAATTTCTTATTTTTTAATACTTCTACATTAGCAATTTTTTCTTCAATCTTGTTATTCTTAAATACATAGTATTTATCATATATTTCAGGCTTAATGCAATCTAATAAAGAATTAATTATTACAAATTTTCCATTTTTATTTAGCTTCATATGCCATCCTCCATCTATGGTTTTTATGTTGCTTATTTTATTGCCTTTTTTTGAAAATACTTTATGTATTGTATAATCATTTGGACCTATGATTTTAATAACAACTTCTAAGCTATTATCATTTTTATCAAAATCAACTATATATATTGAGCTTGAACTGTAAGGATCTGTAGTATAGAATTCTTTTCCATTTATATATAATCTATAGATATCTTCTTCGTTTCCGTAAATCATCTTTACCTATATTCTTTATTGTAATTTTGTCCTTTTTAGTATCTCCGTCTAAATCATATTCAAAATCCTTGTAATTTTTTATGTTTTCACATTCTCTATATTCTAATGCTGCATCTTTTAACTCATAGAATATTTCATCAAATTGAATTAATTTTACTTGATTTTGTTTTATTTCATTATTTTCTTCTTTTTCATCTTCACTATTAGTATTTCCTTGTCTCTTTATATTTCCGTCTGTTTCTTTTCCACTTACAAGTTCTTTTGACGTGTCAGAAAAACTTATAAATTTTTTATTTTCATATTGTTTTTTTGCATTTTCAAAATTTCGAACTGAAACTTCATTATCATTTAAAATATATTGCACTTTTTCTTCATTTGCTGGTTCTATAAACTCGTCTAATTGTTCATACTCTCCATCATCTTTAATTTTTCCATAAATAGTTCTTATATAGCCCCTATATGCTAATTCTGCTTTAATTGTCTTTGTATTTGGTTCATAATATAAATCATATTCATATTTATGTTCTAAGGCTTTGTCGAATAGAACTTGTCCATTATTATAACTAACAAAGAAATATAATGACCTATTACCATCTTCATCTTGCTCATGTTCTACATGTACTATATAGATAGGATTACCATTACTATCCATTTTAGCATATTTTATTTTGCTATCAATATCTATATTATTTTTTGCTAAAAATCTTTTTTCTTTTAATTCATCAAGTATTATTTTGTCTAAATCTTTTTGTTCATTTACTGCTAACTGCCTTGTTTTTTCGTCTTTTTCAGCAGTAGATTCTAAGGTCGTATTATTTGTAATGTTTTTATTTATGGCTTTTTTTTCTATATTTTGTTGATATATAAGTTCGATTGTAATAGCTATTACAATTATAACTGCAATTATTAATAAAACTATACTTAATTTTACTTTTATTGGTTCTTTTTCTTCCATTATAGATCCCCCTTTTTCTTTTGGACAAATATTATTTTTTTTTGCCCATTCTAGTTATTGGATAATTAAATCTTCGCATTGGTTCATTTTGCACCGATTTGTCGAATTTTTATCACCTCTTTCTCTCTTTTGTTTTTTATTTAAATTCTGAATTTTGTGGCTTCTACGCATTTTCTGCAATATTTTTTTCCTATCTAATTTCATCTTTTGGAATTAGACTATAATCATACATAACCTTAGAATGATTATTAAGTATAAGCTCTTTTGCAATTTCTACGTTTGTTTCTTTATCTGTTATTATTCTATATACTTTGCTATTTCTGTAAAATACACCTTTTTCATCTTTTGCATAATGATTATCTTCTTCTATTATTTTGTAATTTTTATTTAATTCAACTGTGCTTCTTAATTCTCCATAAAGAAATGTATCATCTAGCCAAACTCTAATTTGAATTGGATATTGAGTTGTATTCTTAAATCTATAATCTAATGCTTTATAGCTAATTGATGTACCTGTTCCAAAAGGTTCTCTTCTTTTTACATCTGGAAATAGTGCATCTGAATGATGATGAAGCTCTGTTACTTCAAGAGGTGTATGTAATACAAGCCAATGAATCATATTTGCCATCTGACAAAGCCCTCCACCTATTCCTGTTTTCATCTTGCTATTACTAATTACTAATCCTTCTTTATATCCTTTTCTTTTTGTTGCATTTCCTACTAAATTCCAAAAAGAAAATTCTTCTCCGGGCTGAATAATTATTCCATCTATTTTTTTACTTGCTAATTGCAAATTTTTTGTCTTGTTTTTTTGTAAACTTAAGTCAACACCTTGCAATTTTCTTAATAATAACTTTGTATATCCTTTCCATATATACTCAAAATTTTCCTTGCTTTTCTTTTGGCAAATTTTCTTCCTTGCATAAAATCTTTGATATCTTTTTTTCTTGCTTCTTTAAAAATTGATATTTTGTATGCAATTGGTCCATATTCACAAAATAATTTTCTTCCCATTTTTTTATTCCTTTTCTATTTTTTATTAAATCTGTAAATTAGATTGTTATTTTTGTTTTTAGTTTCATTTTTGTACTATATAGTCACTTTTTATCTAAATCTAACGCCGTGCTATAATAGCACGGCGTAGGAAATGGTTTTTTAAGGCTAAGGGATTTCTCCTCCTGCCCCCATTTCATTTCATTGTTTGTAATTAGATTATATTAATATGTATATTATTTGTCAAGACAAAATCATAAAAAATTTTTAAAAATTTTTATATTTTTCCAATCAACTCTTCTCCTTGATTTTCTAGCACTTTCGTAGTAATTATCTCATTTTCTAAATCCTTATCAGATTTTACTTTTACCACCATATAATTTCTTGTATGCCCTATCCAAAACTCGTCTTGTTTTTCCTCAAATAGAACTTCTACTTCTTTGCCAATATATTTTTCATTGTACATTTTCATATTTTTTTCAGATAATTCTATTAATTTTTTACTTCTTTCCTCAGCAATATTTCCATCTACTTGATTTGGCATTTTAGCAGCAACTGTTCCATCTCTTTTTGAATATTTAAATACATGCATTTTGTAAAAGGCTATATTTTGAAGAAATTTGTATGTATCGTTAAATTCTTCTTCTGTCTCACCTGGAAATCCAACTATTATATCTGTAGTTAAATTTACATCTTTCAAATAATTTCTAAGACGTTCTGTTACTTGTTTAAATTCTTCTGTATTATATTTTCTATTCATTCTTTTTAAAGTTTCATCACATCCACTTTGCAAAGATAAATGAAAATGATTACAAACTTTTTCTAATTTTAAAAGTCTTTTTACAAATTCATCAGTTATAATAGTTGGCTCTAAAGAACCAAGTCTTATTCTTTCAATTCCATCTATCTTGTTTAAATCTTCTAATAAATCTATTAGTTTATACTCTTCTTCAAAGTCTTTTCCGAAAGACGCTATATGTATACCTGTAAGCACAATTTCTTTTATTCCTTTTTTTGCAAGAGTTTCTACTTCTTTTATAACATTTTCTTTTTTACGACTTCTAATTCTTCCTCTTGCAAAAGGAATTGCACAATATGTGCAAAAATTGTTACAACCATCTTGTATCTTAATTTCTGTTCTCGACCTTTCTGTATAAGTAACACAACCATATTCATCATAATCTTTTTGCTTTGATATATCGCCAACTTCAACAAGCGTGCCAATAGTAGCCGATTCTTCATTTGCCACTACTGATGGTTGCGTTTTTTTGTTCGCCACTACTTTTGGTTGTATTCTTAAAAATTCTTCTACATATTCTACTATATCTTTCTTCTCTCTGTTTCCTAAAACTATATCTATTTCAGGCATTTTCTGTAATTCCTCTTTTGCAATCTGTGCATAGCATCCAACAGCTACAATTATAGTATTGTTTTTATTTTTTATTCTTCTTAAAGATTGTCTAGACTTTCTGTCTGCAATATTTGTAACTGTACAAGTATTTACAACATATATATCAGGATTGTCATTCAAATCACATATTTCATATCCTGCTTCTATAAATTTTTGCATCATTCCATTTGTTTCATATTGGTTTGTTTTACATCCAAGTGTTAAAAATGCTACTTTTTTTCTTTGTTTCATTTTTTATTACTCTCTTTCCATTTTTCTTAACATTATATCACAGAAAAACCATATATTCAATATTAAAGCACTACTAATAACCAATATTAATATAAGATTATTCGAAAAATATATATATTTTCAATTATTAAATGTTATAGTGCACTACTCATCTTCATCATAAACAATTTCTTCTTCAAACTCATCTTCTCCATCATCATCCAAATCTTCAATTTTAATTTGCTCTTTAATTTCAGTTTCTTGTTTTTCTCCACTTTCATCTTTTTTACAATTTTTTTGAATTGTACTTATAATTTTATCTGTTTGTTCTTTTTTACAATTCATAGATTTATTTGCCATATTTTTAACCTTTTCAAAAAGATCCGGAATATAGTCTAAAAGCTTATCTAATGATGTAGCGTGATTTACAGGCAAAAGTTTAACCATATCACCTTGTACTACCAAAAATGCAACAGGTGATAGAGAAACTCCTGCGCCTGCACCACCTCCAAAAGGTAATCTATATTGAATTTGCTCATCTTTTTCTTTTCTATTATATGCATTTACAGTCTCACCTTTAAATTCACTTCCACCTGCTGCAAATCCAAAAGAAACCTTCGAAATTGGAATTACAACTATATCATTTGGAGCCTGAATTGGCTCACCTATTATCGTATCTACATCTATCATATCTTTTATGCTATTCATTGCTGTAAGCATAAGCCCTTCTATTGGATGTTCTGCCATTTTTATCCACTCTCCCTCTTTTTATTAATTTAACTATATCTATAATTTTTTCCATCTTTAAAGTTATTATACTATCTAATTCTATTTTTAAAATGTTTTTATTTTGGTATATTGGAAAAATTTCGTATTCTATATTATTATTGTTTGTAATCTTTCCACTTATAAAATTTGAAATAATCGTATATCCAATACCTGTTAAAATTGCAGTAATTGCTGCATCTTCTGTTCCAATATATATTTTTAAATTTAATTTTTCTATTATGTAATTTACTTTACTTAAAAGTTTAACTGTGTCTAAATTAAATTTGTTACCTTCAAATTGTTTTTGTAGCTTATCTTTTACTTTATCACTTTTTAAATCTATTTTTTTTAAATTTATTTCTGCAATTTTTATTCTTTTTAAAATATATATTTTTAGCGAAATTTTGCTATTTTGGTTCGTTATTTTATTTTGATATTTTGGTAAATATATTTTTAGATTTTCAATTTCTAATTTTATATTTATAGTAAAAAATATTTTTAATAATATTAAAATTAATGCAAATATTAAAAATATAATCATTTCAAATTTCCTTCATAATATTTTTCTCGTATTATAATCATAATCTTATTTAACTTCATAGCTTAAAAATTCTTAGTAATATAACTTATTCATATCTTTTCCAATATTTTGTAATTTATACTTTTAAATATAATGAATATTTTTTCTATTTTTGTGGATAATAATATTATCCTAAAATCATGGAGGTGTTTGATATGTCAGAAAAGAATAATAACAGAAATAACAACAACAATAAAAACAATAATAATAACAACAACAATAACAATAATAATAGACAAAATAATAACAACTAATATTAAATCAAATAATTTTATAGCTCATCATTTTAAAAATATTACTTATTATAAAAGAGCTAAAAAATACCATTCAATGATTTTAGTCACTGAATGGTATTTTCTAATTTTCACTATCTACAATATCTACACTATAGCTTTTAACTTCTTTTACGTTAAATAGTGCCTTAAAAAGTTTTCTTTCATCTTTTTCTAAATTTTCTATTTTTAAATATTTAGTTTCAACATTTTCATTATTAAAGACAGATACTCTAATAAATTTGCCATTTAAATTATTTTCAACAGAATTTTGAACATAGCCATATACTCTAGCTTGAACTTTTGTAGCTTCCGCCTTTTCAATAGAAATCTGATTAGGAATTTCTGACTTTAGCTCAATAGGTTTATAATTAACATTAAGCCCAACAAATATTAAAAATCCACTTAAAATAAATCCTGCAACTACCAATAGTACAATTTTAAAATCTTTATTTAAATCAGTCATCTTCATTTCCCCATTCTATAATATTTTCTTATTAAAATTGAATATATAAGTATTTTGAGGAATAATCTTATATAACTTCATAACTTAAAAATTCTTAGTAATTTTACAAGGGAATCTAAAAACAATTTTTTTAGGGTGCTTGTAAAATTAATTAGAATTTTTTAGTGTTAAATGAAAGTTATCTAAGATTATTCGAAAATACTTATATATTCAATTAATTTATCTTTATAGTTTCTATTTTAATTCTTTTCTACTATTTTGTATAGTTTTTAATGTATCTTCTAAAGATATTTGCATTAAATTCATAGCTTCAGACATGTTCTTTTCTAAGCTAGCTAAAGTATCTGTAAGAACTTTTTCAGTATTATTTAATAATCCATCTGCATATTCTTTAGTTCCGTTAGTAATTTCTCTAGACATTTCATTCGCAGTTTCAATTATTTCATTTTTTTGTTCATAAGCTTTTCTAGTTATCTCATGTTCATCTATCATAGAAATAATCCTATTTTCTGCTTCTTTAACAACGCCATCAGCTTCTTTTTGAGCTTCTAGCAAAATTCTTTGTCTTTCTTCTTTTATCCATTTAGCTTGTTTTAATTCATCTGGAAGTTTTAATCTAATCTCTTTTACAACATCTAATAATTCCTCTTTGTCTATTATAGTTTTTGTTGTAAAAGGTACAGATTTTCCTTTTTCTAAAATGTCTTCCAAAGTTTCTAGTAAAGTAAATATTTCCATGACTTTCTCCTTTTATATAAAAATTAAATATGCTCTTCCATATTTTCGTTTATCTTCAATAGTTATATTTCTTTCTTTCAACCCACTCTCTATTCTCTCTGGTTCATCAGTTTCTATGATTATCAGTCCATCTTTATCTTTCATATCATATTGTAAAATAAAATCTAATGCATTTATTATGTAATCTGTTTTATATGGTGGGTCTAAATATATAACATCAAATTTTTTATCTTTATTATTTTTCAAAAATTCTATATAATCACTATTATATAATTTCACCTTTTGCTCTAAGTGTGTTTTTTCTAAATTTTTTTGTATTATTTGTATTGCTTTTTTTGAGTTATCACATACGACAACTTCTTTAGCTCCTCGACTTGCGAACTCCAATCCTATTGCTCCACTACCTGAAAACAAATCTAATACAACCGCATCAAAAATTCTTGAATTAATTATATTAAACAATGACTCTTTAACTCGATCTAATGTTGGTCTCGTATCGCTTCCTTCTAAAGTATATAGATTTGTTCCTCTAGCTGTTCCACTTATAATTCTCATTCCAAATCCTTTCATTATACATAATTATAATTGTTACTTCTATTTTATACCAATTTCTGTATTTGTCAATAGTCTTAACACAATTGTCATATACATTTAACACTTTTGTAATAATGTGACAAAAAGGTAATATTTTATAAAAAATCTGAACGGATTAAATAAAAGAAAGCTATTCTCTATAGTGAGAATAGTTTTCTTTCATCTTTTGTTTCTTAATATTAATTATCTTTGTTAACTTCTTTTATTAATTCTAATTGTGAGATTAATAATGATTCCATTTTTGCTTTATATATATCAAATTGTTTTTGCAAATTATCAAGTTCTCTCTTTTTGAATGTAACCTTTTGTTCTAAATCTATTACTTCTCTTTCAACTGATGACTTGGCATCAGCTACTAATTGATCTGCTTGTTGTTTTGCAACATTTTTCACTTCTTCTGCAGTTGATTGTGCCATAACTAAAGTGTTTTGAAGAGTACTTTCTAAACTTTTATACTTTTCTACTTCTCTTTTTAAATTTTCTAATTCTTTATCTTTTTCTTGAAGTTCTCGGTTCTTTTTCCCATAATCAGCTCCTATTTCATCAAGAAAATCGTCAACTTCTTCAACATTATATCCATTCATCATTTGTTTAGAAAATCTTTTATTTTCTATGTCTAAAGGTGTAAGCATAACAAAGCCTCCTTCATATTTTAGTCAATACTATTTTTATTTAACCACGATACAGATAACTTATTTTTTATTTCTTCTCTGGCCATTTCATTTGTAATCTCATAATTCATAGGTGCTATTAAGAAAATAGAATTTGATACCTTTTGGATGTGTGCATCTAAACAATACACTCCTCCACTTATAAAATCTACAATTCTTCTTGCAACATCTTTATTGACATATTCTAGATTTACTATTACCGACTTTCTTTCTTTCAAAAATCCACAAATTTCTTCAGATTGTTCGAAAGATGTTGGTTGAGAAATAACCATTCTTACAGATTGTTGTGGCATTGTAGAAACTTTACTTCTTTTCATAAATCCTTTTTTCTCTTCTACCATTGGTTCTTGTTCTTCCTCGTCATAATAATCATTATCATATATATCATTATCTTCATCGTAATTTTCTCCTACAGGCTCCATTCCTAATAAATTCCATACCTTATTCATTATTGCACTTGCCATTTTTTTAACCTCCCAATTTTTTCCTCAAAATAAAATTCATATTTAGTATCTTATATTTTTTTTGTTTTGTCAATACTTTTTTTGAATGTAACAAAAAAATAATATTTTTGTAATAATTTTGTAACATTATTTTTTTGGATACAACATAATTGTATCATACAATTCTATTCCTCTATAATTATTTATCTCTATTCCCAAAGCTTGTAAATCTTCTATTGTATAAGATCCAATAATTGAATATCTTTCATTAGTTTTCTTTATTTTTATATAACATTTCTTAGTACCTGTCATTGTTTTTCGTAACACATATTTTGAATGATTTTCATCTTCTAATATTGCATCATTTGGAACTTTTATTCCAGCAATGCTCCACCAAGTGATATTAAAAGAAATTTTTCTATAACTTCTAAGCTCATCAGTTAAAGTATTTACTTTAAAAATAATAAGTATTTTTCCATTTTCTTGAACCTTTGTATAATAAATAGTCGCATTTACTTCTGTTCCATTAGATAACGTTAGTAGTACGTTTTTTCCTGTTTCAGCTTGCTTAGCTGGAAGAGAATCTAATATTGTAGCTACATAACATTCGAAATTATTAATTACCTTTGCTTCTTCATTACTTGTTGAAACTATTTGCCCTGTTTTTACATTTAACTCATTTAGGCTTTTCTCAGTTAAATTTTTGAAATTGTCAATTTTCAAAACATTTTCTAGTCCATCTACTCTATAAGATACAATTCCACTTTCAGGAGCAACTATATATTCTGAACCCTCTATAAGTTTTTTTTCATATTTTTCTTTTTTTTCCATTAGTTTCTTAATGTATGAACCGCTTTTACTGTTTTCACCGGCAATTGTAGCTTTTTTCATCATTATTTCTGAAAGTTGCTTTTTATATTCAGATAAATCTTTTACATCATTTATAGTTTTTAAATCTTGTACTTTAGAATCTATTTGGTCTTCTAAATTTTTTATATCTGAAGATGGAATCTTTTTTTCTTTTTCAAGTGCTTTTTGTATCTTTTCATTTACTTCGTCAATCTGTGTTTGTAATTCATTTTCGTTCGTTCCATAATATCTAAATATTGTCTGTTTTTTTGCTGCTTTTTCTCCTTCTAATAAAATTTGATTAATACCATTTTTGTAGTTTTTTCCCTTGACTATAGTTTCATTTCTAATTATATATCCTGTTGAACTTTCTTCAGCTGTTAACGTACCATTTTCAACAGTAATTGTGTCTGATGGTGTTTTTATAATTAGGTATACAGCATAAATAATATATAATGTAATAATTATAAATATAAAATTCATTATTACTTTCTTTTTTTCTATTCTTTTCCTTGTTTCATTTAAATCTACAAGTTTACCCAATTTATTTCCTCCAAAATTATATCTTTTAATCATTGAATATGCTTAATATAACGTCTATATTATTTTGAACATTTGCCAATCCATCTAGCCAAATTGTTTCCTTGTTTTTTCTAAACCATGTAAGTTGTCTTTTAGCATATCTTCTAGTTTCTTGTTTAATTTTATCTATCATTTCTTCTTTAGTTAATTCACTATTTAAATATTCAACCACTTCTTTATAGCCTAGTCCTTGCATAGCTGTTGGAAATTCGTTATATTTCTTTAATAAATTTTCTACTTCTTGAATTAGTCCATTTTCTATCATTAAATCAACTCTTTTGTTAATTCTATCATAAAGAATCTGTCTATCCATGTTTATTGCAAATACCTTAAAGTCATATTTAACCTCATTTTTTCTAGACTCTACTTCAAGTTCTGTTTTAGTTTTCCCTGTTTGATGATAAATTTCGAGAATTCTAATAATTCTTTTTTTATCATTTTTGCTTATTTTTTCAATAGCTTGCTCATCAATTTTCTTTGCCTTATCATATAAATCTTTTAACCCTTCTTCTGTCTCTGCCTGTTTTTCTAGCTCTTCTCTAAAATTTTCATCAAATTCAATTTTAGGGTATTCTATTCCATAAATCAAGCTATCTGCATAAAGCCCTGTTCCACCGACTACAATAGGCATTTTCCCTTCTGATAAAATTTCTTCTATTGCAAATTCTGCTTGTTTTTTATACTCTGCAACACTAAACCTTTCTTCTGGACTTGCTATATCTATCATATAATGCTTTATATCTTGCATTTCTTCCAAGCTAGGCTTTGCAGAGCCAATATCCATATCTTTATATATTTGCATCGAATCACATGACACTATCTCACCATCTATCTTTTTGGCAAGTTCAATTGAAAGTGCTGTTTTACCTGATGCAGTTGGTCCAACAATTACAATAACTTTTGGTTTCAATTTAGTTCTCCTTCATTTTTGGGACGGAGCATTTTTTCACTCACACATAATTAACTATAAACCGTTTCTTTATCTGAACGCTTTCTATAAATTTTATCATCCCATTTTGAATATTTTTAAAATATATAGTTTCAAGAATTATTAGTACTATAAAAATAATTACCAGTTTTTTTATCTTTTTTTCCATATCTTCTCTTGATACCATTCCACTTTTGGCTTGTACAAATATACTAGAGGCCTGTGTTAGTGTTATAAATCCATTAATTGGTATAAATACTAAAAGAATTATTCTTCTTACTTCTCCAATCATCTCTTGTTTTGGGTATTCTACTCCCATTTTTGATATCCAAAACAAAATTAATGTAAGTATTGTTATAAACAGTGTTCCAATAAATATATATGATACTCTAATTATTGTATTTTCAAATTCCTTTGTGCTATTCCATACAAACACTACATATATTACAAATAGCACAAATATTATAAAATTAATTATTGTCATTATATTCCTCGCTTTTTGTTACTTTTTTTATAATTACTTTCTTGCAAATTTTCTTTCAATATCATATTTTGACATTTTTATAACTGTTGGTCTTCCATGTGGGCAAGAGAATGGATTTGGAAGTTTTAATAATTCATTCATAAGGCTAGTAACTTCTTCTTCAGTTAAAGCCATATTTGCTTTTACTGCTGCTTTACAAGCAACCGTTGCTATAAATCTTTCTTCTTTTTCTTGTTTTGCCGTTCTTGCAACTGTATTAATTTCATCCAGAGTTTCCATAAATAACTCTTTTGTATCCAAATCTATGCAAACTTCCGGAACTCCTGATACTTTTAATGTATTATCTCCGAATTCTTCTACTACAAATCCTGCTTTTTCAAACAATGCAAGATTGTCTTTAGCTATTCCCATTTCTTTATTGGTTAGTGTTATAACATCTGGTAATAATAACATTTGTGATTCTTTTTGTGTCTCACTAAAGAAGTTCTTTTTTACTCTTTCATACAAAATTCTTTCATGTGCTGCATGTTGATCCATTATATATAATTCATTATTCATCTCTAAAATTATATATGTTTTAAATGCTATTCCAATAAATTTGTATGTTGGCCTTTTATATTCTTCTATGTCTTCAAAAACAGATACATTATCGTCTAACTCTTCTTCTGTTATTTTGTATTTATCTTGTTCAGGCTTTTTATTAGGTTCCTCAGGTTTTAACCTTCCACCATAAGGCTCTTTTCCAAATATCTCTTTATACATTGACTCAAAAGATAATATTTTGTCTTTTACATCTTCGACTTTATTTTTTTGCGTTTCTGAATCTTGATTCTCTATATCTTGCATATTTTCTTCTGATTTTGGTAACTCATTTGTTACATCATTGTTTTCTGATTCTTGTATTTCTTTTTTCTCTTCGTTGCCTTCAGAGCTTTGCTCTTTAATTTCTACTAATTCTTTATTTTGTTCATTTACTTCAGTTATCTCTTTGTTTTGGTTTTGATCATCATTCTGAGTTACTTCTTTTTCAGCTTCTTCTTGATGATTTTCTGTTTCATGCTTTATTTCATCAGTAGCAGTTACTATTTCTTGATATTTCTCTTCCATTTTTTTATAATCATCTGTCAATTGTATTTTAGGGTTAGCTACAATATCATCTTTTAACTGCTGTTGCAATCTTTTTAATCTTTCAAAAACATCTAAATTATCATTATTTTTTTGTGTTTCAGATTTAAAGTTTGCATCTTCTAACTTTTGAAAACTAGCACTAGAATTTTGAATCAATTCCGACAAAACATTTGATGTATCAATATTTATAGTTTCATCTGTAGTTTTAGTATTAACTCCCTTTCCAAATAATCCGCCTTTGTTTAAATTTTCATAATCTATTTTAAAAGCGTCTTTTGAAGCTTCTTTTATTTCTCTATTTTTTTCTCTATCTGAAATCAAATCAGCACTTAATAAATTATTTTTTATTGCATGATATACTGCTTGAAATACAACATTGTCTTCTGTAAACCTTACTTCTAATTTAGCTGGATGAACATTTACATCAACTTTATTTGCAGGCATCTCTAGATTAAGAATTAAAAATGCAAACTTACCAATTGGTATCATTCCTTTATATGCTTGCTCTGCAGCTGCGGTTAAAGTTTTGTCTTTAACATATCTTTCATTTATAAAAAACATTTGATTTGTCCTATTTGAACGTGCTATTGCAGGTTTTCCAATTACACCTTTTATTTTTATATATTCATATTCATACTCTATAGGTATTATTTCTTCTGCAGTTTCTTTTCCTAAAATGCTATATACAACTGATTTTATATCCCCATTACCATTTGTTGAAATTATAGTTTTTCCTGTATTTATTAGCTTGAATGAAATTTCAGGATGCACTAAAGCAGCTCTTGTTATTACATCTTCTATATATCCTGTTTCTGTAAAATCTTTTTTCAAAAATTTATATCTTACAGGAGTATTGTAGAATAAATTTCTTACTGTTATTGCAGTTCCTACACTACAAGCCACTTCTTCTACGCTTAAAACTTCACCGCCTTCAGCTATTACCTTTTCACCTGTTGGTTGTTCTTCTGTCCTTGAAATAAGTTCCACATTTGCTATTGCAGCAATACTTGCTAAAGCTTCACCTCTAAACCCCATAGATTTTACTTCTTGCAAATCTGCAGCTGAACGAATTTTGCTTGTTGCATGCCTTTCAAATGCAATTTCAACATCATCTCTTGCAATTCCTTTTCCATTGTCTAATACTCTTATATATGAAATTCCACCATTTTTTATCTCAACAACAATGTTTGTAGCACCAGCATCTATAGAATTTTCTACCATTTCTTTTACAACTGATGCAGGTCTTTCTATAACTTCTCCTGCAGCTATTTGATTGATTGTAAGTTCATCTAATAATACTATTTTCCCCATATCTTTCTTCCCTTTCTTGGTATATTGATTTAGCTAAAAAACTAATTTTTTGTTATTTTTAATTTTTTATGCATCTCTTATGTTTATATTGATTCAAATTATATCATTTATACATTTTTTTTGCAAGAACTAATATTTAAATCAAAATAAAATTCAATTCCTTCTTGAACATTTCTTACACCATATTCATTTCCATAATTATTCATAATTGCTTTAACCAAAGAAAGTCCTATTCCTGTTCCACCATTATCACGATTTCGTGATTCATCAATTTTATAAAATCTATTCCAGATATGAACTAATTCTTCCTCTGAAAGACCTTTTGACGTATTAAATACAGTAATTCTTACTTTTTCTCCTATTATTTCATTTGAAATTTTTATCTTTTTCTCATTTTTAATTTTATCACAATATTTTATAGCATTTGTTATATAATTTGTAAGAACTTGATCTATATAAAAATCATCTGCATATACTTCAATTGTTGTTTCTTCAGGCATTTCAACTTTTATATTTTCCTTTTGAATCATTACTTCAGATTTTCTTATAATTTCTTTTTCTAATTCAATAATATTAAAATTTGAATTATTAAAGTTTTTCTTTCCATACTCAAGTTTCATAAGTTCTAACAATTGTTTTACTAGTTTATCCATTTTTGTTGCTTCATCTAAAATCACTTCTGCATAAAATTTTCTGCTTTCTTCATCTGAATTTACATTTTCTATTAATCCTTCACTATATCCCTGAATTAATGCTATAGGAGTTTTTAATTCATGAGATACATCAGATATAAAGCTTTTTCTCATCTCATCAATTTGAGATTTTTCTTCAACATCTTTTTCAAGTTCCAAATTTGAACTTTTTAATTGTCTAATAGTACTTTCAAGTTTATCTGATAATTGATTTATACTTCTTCCTAAATTATCAATTTCATCATTAGCTTGAGAAATCTTATATTTTTGACTAAAATCTAATTTTGCCATTTTCTTTGCAATATCATCAAGTTCTTCTATTGGTTCACTAAATCTTCTTGAAACAATAGATAAAACAATACCTCCAAAAACAATTACAAATAAAGCTATATAATATAAAAATTTATTTGAAATTTTTACACTTTCTTCTATCGAAGCCATTGGCATTCTAATATAAATTTTATATCCATTATCTAATTCCGAAATAAAAATTATATATTTAATATTTGTTATCTCATCTTTTATTTCACTTATTTTATATTTTTCATTTTTTTCTAATATATGTTCTTTTTCTAAATTACTTTTTGTTGTAAACAAATTCATTTGAATAAGACCCGAAAAAAAGTCTTTACTTGAAATATATATACTCTGATTATACTCATCTTTTATTAAAATATCAAAATCATTTTTTGCAGAAATCCTATCCAACTCTGCTTCTATGTCATTATGACTTTCTTGATTGTTATAAAACTCATTTATAATGCCATATGCTGTTTTTAAATTATTCTTTTTATTATACAAATAAAATCTTCCCAAAACAAAATTATTTAATACTATTAAAAATGATATTATAAGCAATACTATCACACATAATGAAATAAAAAGCTTATTTCTAATTGATTTAAAAATTCTTATATTTCTCATTTTTTACATCCTTCTTTTTATAAAGTTGAAAAAGAATTAAATTATAATTATTTTTTAACTTCAAATTTATATCCTACTCCCCTAATAGTCTCTATATACTTTCCTTTTTTACCAAGTTTATGTCTTATCTTTTTTATGTGGCTGTCAATTGTTCTTGAATCCCCATAATAATCATAATTCCACACATTATTTAAAATTTTGTCACGTGATAAAGCAACTTTTTCGTTATCTAACAAATATTTTAAAAGTTCATATTCTCTTAAACTTAGTTCAATCATTTTTCCATCAACTGAGACAGTTCTTCCTTCTTCATCAATTTCTATTCCACCCAAATTTTTAACTTTTTTTATTTCTCCCATTGTTCTATTTAAAATTGCCTGAATTCTTGCAACTAAAATTTTTGGGCTAAATGGTTTTGAAATATATTCATCTACTCCAAGTTCAAATCCAAATAATTCATCTTGTTCTTCTCCTCTTGCAGTAAGCATTATTACAGGTACCTTTGATTCTTGTCTTATTTTTCTAAGTACTGTCCAACCATCTATTTTTGGCATCATTACATCTAACAAAACTAAATTTATTTTTTCTTTATTAAGTTCAAAAATTTCTAATGCCTCTTCTCCATCTTTTGCTTCAATTATTTTGTAATTTTTTGCTAGTAAAAAGTCTTTTATTAACTTTCTCATTCTAGCTTCATCATCAACTATTAAAATTAAAGTATCTTCCATTTTTTAATTATTCCTTTCCATACCATTATTTTTTTATAGTCAGTATTACACCATCAAATATTTTCTATAATTACTATCTTAACGTATAAAATATATTTTTATTTTAACTTTCACGATAACACCCTATTTTTTTATAAGTCGTTATCATTAATTATTCTAAATAATATATAATTATGGCTTTTTAAAATTTCAATAATTATTTTACAACTTAATTGTGAAAATTGTGTGAAATTTTTATATATTTACTAAAAAGATGACTTTTTATTATATTATAATAAAAAGTCATCTTTTATGCAAGTTCAAATCCTTCAAATATTATTCAAGCTCAAGCTTGTCAAGAGCTCTTTTTTCGATTTTCAAAATGAGTTTCTTCGTTAAACGAAGCTTTTCCGCTACTTCATCAATGGATGCTTTCTCTCCATTGATGCCTCTTAACCTAATGACAATTCTCTCAATCCGTAAAAGTTTTGCTTCTTTCATTTTCTTTTCCAACCTTTTTCTTTTTTTTGACATAAACTTGCCCCTTTCTTTTTAAAAAAAATCTAATAAAATGCGTCCAGAAAGGTATTTTTACTTCAATCTAAGTTACATTATACTATAAATTTACATAAAAGTCAAACTTTATCCCATACAATCTTTTTGGTTGTACTTAATGTCTTTTATTATATACTAAAATTGTGACACTTTTGTGAATTTTTTATGCATTTATCAAAAAAAGATGACTTTTCATTGTATTATAATAAAAAGTCATCTTTTTTTCAAGTAAGATCTCAAAATCTACTTTTTTGTTTTTTCTTCCTTAAAATAATTACTTTCTATAAACCGAGAAATCTCTTCTATAAGAAATTCTCTTATAATAGAATTAACCATTTCAACCTTTTTGCTACTTTTATTGTAGCAAATCTCAGCCATTGTGCTTTTTTCCCCTTTTTTAGAAATCCACAGATCAAAAAAGTATTTATCTGCAAACATTTCTCGGAAAGACAATATAATTTTATATTCTCCAACTTTTATCATAAGCTTCTCCTTTCAATTAAATAAATCTGTTGTCTGTTTCGTAATGCCGTACTGAAAGGTTTTACAAAATATCATCATTTTATTATTGTATCACTAATTTTCATAAAAGTCAAATTTTATCCCATATAATCTTTAAGTTTTTTCGAACGAGAAGGATGTCTAAGTTTTCTAAGTGCTTTTGCTTCTATTTGACGAATACGTTCTCTAGTAACATCAAATTCTTTACCAACCTCTTCAAGAGTTCTAGCTTTTCCATCATCTAATCCAAATCTAAGTCTTAGAACTTTTGCCTCTCTTGGAGTAAGGGTTGACATTACTTCATCTAATTGCTCTTTAAGTAGAGTATATGCTGCAACATCTTGTGGTGCAGGAGTATCGTCATCTTGAATAAAATCTCCCAAATGGCTGTCGTCTTCTTCTCCTATTGGGGTTTCTAATGATACTGGGTCTTGTGCTATTTTTTGAATTTCTGCAACTTTTTCTACAGACATATCAAGTTCTTTTGCAAGCTCTTCAGGAGTAGGCTCTCTTCCTATTTGTTGTAATAAATGTCTTGAAGTTCTTATTAATCTATTTATTGTTTCTACCATGTGTACAGGTATTCTAATAGTTCTTGCTTGATCAGCAATTGCTCTTGTAATAGATTGTCTAATCCACCAAGTAGCATAAGTACTGAATTTGAACCCTTTTGTATAATCGAATTTTTCTACTGCTTTAATAAGTCCCATATTTCCTTCTTGAATTAAATCCAAAAATAGCATTCCTCTACCAACATATTTTTTTGCAATACTTACAACCAATCTTAAATTTGCTTCTGCAAGTTCCTTTTTAGCTTCTTCATCTTCTTCTAAAACTTTTTGAGCAAGTTCTGTCTCTTTTTCATAAGATAAAAGTGGAATTCTTCCAATCTCTCTTAAATACATTCTTACTGGATCATCTAAATTAATTCCTTCAAAGCTATTGTCATCAAATGCTTCTTCTATATTTAAATTTTCAACTTCAGCTAAATCTTCTTCACTTGGTTCATCGTCAAAATCATCATTTAATAAATCAATTCCTATTTTTTCCATTGCGTCAAAAACTTTTTCCATTTGAGCAGGATTTATATCATCTAGTTCTGTTGCAAGTTCACCATAAGTGATTTTTCCTTTTTCTTTAGCTTTTTTTAGGATTTTTTCAAGTTTTTCTTGAGTCTTTTCATCATTTTGACCTTCACTATTATTTGTTTCAGCATTATCATCACTAGTTGCCTCACTATTATTATCCTCATTATTATCTTCATTATTTTTTTTGCTATTATTACTATTTACTTCTGTTGTTTCTTCTGCTGATATTTCTACTTTCATATTATTTAATTCTTCGCTTTTCGTATTATTTATTTCATCTTTTTCTTTTTTAGTTTCTTCATTCTTTTCGTTTTCTTTTTTTGGCATTTCTTCACTTTTTGCTTTTTTTATTGTAGCTTTTTTTAGTGTTTCTTTACTTTCTTCTTTTTTTAGTGTAGCTTTTTTTGATGTTTCTTTACTTTCTTCTTTTTTTTGTGTAGCCTTTTTTGATATTTCTTTACTTTCTGCTTTTTTAGTTGTAGCCTTTTTTGGTGTTTCTTTTTTTTTTGCTTTTTTTGTTTTAGCTTTTTTTGGTGTTTTTTTTTTTTCTTTTTTTTTTTTTTTTT
>Ga0247608_10001142_pt1 | contig 38298 bp, 32 predicted proteins | sample 176DNAGHGlowgp2_FD_193490 | JGI IMG/M metagenome (GOLD analysis project Ga0247608, IMG submission 193490) | Sheep rumen microbial communities from Palmerston North, Manawatu-Wanganui, New Zealand - 1766 DNA GHGlow gp2 | ecosystem: Host-associated > Mammals > Digestive system > Stomach > Rumen ...
TGAATAATATTTTACCTTGTTTCTTTGGATGGAAATGAGGCAAATCTGTTGGTTCATAAGCAATCTTTCCATTTAATTCTAAATCATGTAATACTGTTTCAAGCACTGATTTAGCTTCTAATAATGTATCTTCATCCCATTTATTGATAGATTTCTTATATAAGAAGAATCCTGCATGTAATTGCTCATCAATATGTGCAGCAGCAAATTCAGGAGAAACTTCATTTGTTGGTTCATTCTTAGTCCAAACTTTTCCTGTATCAAAATATCTGATATTATCAAAGAATTTTGAATTTTTAGAAGCTACTTGTAAGAATTGATATAAGAATGTATCACGTAATAATGGACATTCAGGGTTTACTGGATTAGTCAATGTGATGAAATCTTCTCTCGTTTTTCCAAATGGTTGCACCATTTTTTCACTTACCCATGGATAATTTTCTCATTGGTCGAAGCGACATTTTTCTACTAAAGCTCTTTCTACTATACGTATAACTTCAGTATTTCAAACAAAACTCTGACTCTGAATCTGTGTAAGTGGTGCAGTTGATTTAATTTCTTCATAACCCCAGATTCTAGCTACTTCTTCAGCTAAATCTGCAGGAATAGTTATATCATCTGGTCATCTCCATAAAGGAACTGTTACGTTATTTCACTCAACTTTAAATCATAAATTTTGAAGTATTCCTGATGCTTTTTCTTGGAAATCAGGTTTTTTATCGTCTTTTCCGAATATGAATTGGTTCATATTATCCCAATCTACAGTAATTGTAGTTGGTTTTACTGGATGAAGTCCAGGTTTTACATAAGAGCTTACTCCTCCAATTTCATAGTTTCCTAAATCTTTAGCATAAAATTTCAATTCATCTAAGAATAATAATAACGCATATAATGAATATGTAGGAGCGATATGTTTTTCATTTCTAAGTTCAGAATCTGAACGTAATCATAATCTAACTCATGTTTTACGAATTCTCACTGGATCAAAGTTTGCTATTTCTACCAAGATATTTTTAGTTTCTGCAGTTACTCAGCTATTTAATCCTCACATAATTCCTCATAAACATAATGCTTTTTTATCATCAGCGATTACGATATCTTGTGGAGTTAGAGTATGCTCTTTTTCAAATAAATCTACAAATTTTTCTCACTCATGAGCATCACGCACGTGAATATTTCATTCAATTTTGTCTGCATCAAAGAAATGAACAGGATTTCATGAAATATTCATAAAGATATTAGAGAAATCTACCCAATTATTTATGCTTCCATTTCCTAAATCTGCATTCTGCAAACGCATATAAAAATCTGAATCTTTAACTTCTACGTTATTGAGTCCTATTAAAATATAGTTGTTTAATCATTCAGTTTCACAAACCACAGATTTCTTTCATTTCTTTTCTCCATGTTCAAGCAAATCTAACATATTTGTAGTTTCAAAATCTTGCTGATAATGAGGCAATGCACTAAATTCAACTTTTCATTGAGGTTGATACATTGAATTGAATTCCCAAGCTACTCCGAAATGTCCTGTTAGATCTGGACGATTTGTTAGTCATTTATTATCTATATCCAAAACATAGCTATCTAACCATTCAAATTTATCAGTTAATGGAGTTCCTAAATCTTCGTCAGATACTTCCAAATCTTTGTCTAATTCCCAAATCCAAGGCTTATCTGCATCTTCATTGATTCATAATTCATTTTTTGAACATATCATTCAGTTTGAATCTACTCCACGTAATTTTCTAGGAGCGATAGTTATTCCAGCTTGTGGGAAAAATGCTCATTCCATAGCTACTGGCACATAAGTTGCTCATTGAACGTTTGCAGCTCCACAAACTATCTGGAATTTTCATTTAGGTCCTAAATCCACCTGACATACGCTCATATGATCAGAATCTGGATGATTTTCTGCGCTAATTACTTTTCAGATTACTACGTGTTTATCTATTTTACGCTCAATAATTTCCTCAATTTCAACTGTTTTCAAAATCAAATTATTTGCGATATTTTCAGGAGTATCCTTAAGTGAAATGTACTTTCTAATCAACTGTGAATGATATTTCATTATTCAAAAAAAAGAAAAGTTAAAAAAACTGACTGAATAATATTGTTTGAATGTATGATTTCAAGCTTTTATTTACATAAAATAAGAAATTATTTATGAAAATAAAAAAATGTGACCAACCTAAATTGATCACATTTCTATGTTTATTCTATCATTCTTCATCTTCATTTTCTGATGAACTATTTAATCTAGCCTTTATTGAGAAGAATACGATAATTCATATCATAGTAAGAACTCATCATACCAAGAATATTAACATTATCTTTAACCGTGTAGGGAATCATCAACTTTCTTCTTTTGAAGACTGAGTATCTTCTCTAGTCTCCTTATAATGCTTTTGTATATCTTTTATCTCTGCACTAGCTCAACACTTACCAGTACTTGATGTAATATCGTAATATCTGAATATATCACAAAAATATAAATTAAAATCATTTTCTCATTCTCGCTTATTCTTTTTATATTCTGTAGTTATCGTTTCCCAAATTCAATCTAACGCATCAGCTCTTTCATCAGGAGAATATAAAGATCCATTTTCTTCGAAATCTTTAAAAAGTCAGCTCACCTTTTCCTTTATTGTAGTTCATTTAGAAGTTGGCAATAGAGCCAAAATTTCTAATTTATTTTTTTCGTAGTCATCCATTCATACGGATACTGCCACTACTGTATCAGGATTTGCTAAACGAGATAAAATACTATCTAATCTTTCCTTTTGATTTGAATCTAAGCTAATTCATTTATTTTCTATTTGATCATTAATATCAACGACTAAAGCTGATGTTTCAGATGTATTGTTAAGATTTCTACGTAATCTATTTAGGTAATTTTTTAGTTCTGCATTTTCTGATAAAGAATCATCAATACCATCTATTAATATTGTAATATCATTATATATTTCCAGATTTTCCTCATCCAATTCTAGTACGTATCATTCGAATCAAACATAGAAATTCTTGAATGTAAGTGTTTCTACTCAGGCATCATCTTTTATTGTAAAATAGATTCTTCATATTGCATTCTCATAGTCTGGCTCATACTTTATTTTAGCGATTTTATTACATGGCAAATCTACATCATTATCTGTTTGTCCATCTCAACTTGAATCCGTTGCTATATCGGTATCCACATAACATGTTCATTCATTTTCATTATTTATATACATCAACAACGTATTATTCATATTCTTTGCTAAAAAGACTTCTGCACGATTATCTTTTACCTTTCATGTTTCTGGATCTTCAATTTTTTGGAATGTAGTTTCTGGTATAGTTATCATATTTATTCATGGAGCAATTCTTCCATTTCCACTATTATCGGAAGTCTTTACTACAAAGTCTGTCTCAGCTTCCATTCAATATTTACTCTTTAAATACAGAGAAACATTATGGTCTCAATACTCTTTATATTTCTGTATATAACTATCATTTTGAGTTATATCTGTAGATATTCATGCCGCCAAAGACTCAACGTCGTTAATTATATGAGTTCTTTGATATCTTTTATTTCATGCCTCACATTCAGATTTTTCGAAACAAATGTCTCTTTGTTGAAATACTCAAACACTTAGATCCCTAAAAATAACGGTATTTCAGATAGAATTGTACAAAAATATTGGTTTTATTCCATTCTTTACGTAAATAGTCTCTCATTCAGCTGTTCATAATTTTCTTCTATATTCTACCGCAGCTCTTGGAACTACTCAATCTTCATAATCTTCTAAAAATTGATAAGTTGCTGTATCCTTTTTTGTTACTAAATCCCAAACTCAGTCTCCTGTAAAATCATAATAAAATGTTCTATCTGTCGCAAAATCATCATTATTTGTTGAAAGATGTGATACTATTGTATATTTTACCTCATCTCATACTTGGATATTATTAGAATCTACTCTCAATGTTACTGATGGTAAATCAGAATCACTACAAGATGCTGGAAAATATACTGATGGATTACTTGCAAGGTATTCATCGCTATCTATCATTCCTCCATCGTTATCATAAAGATATGCTCAGAACTTATATTCTCATCAAATTCTAGGCAAAACGAAATAAACATATGGAGCCGTCATTCGTGTATCTTTATACTCTAACTTTCTATCTGGATCATCAACATTATAGTAATAAAACCTTAATCTTGAGATTACTCAATCTGGATCTCTAGGAGAAACTGCTGTTACCTTTATTGTTAGATTACTTGTTCATTCACAATCAAATGACATTCTGTTACTATTAACACTATCTTCAAATCAAGCCACTTCAGTATTATCTGCGTATTGAGGGAATGAAAGAGTAATATTATCTAATTTTGGCTGTGCATTTTGAACCTTAAATCGTATTCTTACAGCATCTTCTTTTCAGATATTTGTATCTGATACCTGTAAATCAACATAATGGCATCCTAATTCACTAAAGCTTTCTGTTAACTTATCTGTTTTTTTCGATTTGTCTGTTCATAGAATTGCTTGCTTTGAAAATACGTATTGTAATCCATTGGAATTTCATTTTGTATTCACTGATATTCATGGATCTATTGTAAACTTTGAATATCTATCCACAGGATAAGCATCCACTTCTTCAAATCATGCCGCACTTTCTATCTTACATTTTTCTGAGGCTTGTATGTAATATCAATTACTATCTTTTACTCTTCGAGCTGCAATTGGAGTATCTATTTCTCATATAAAGACCCTCTCTTTTACATCATTCCATTTTCACTGAGAATCTGTTACTCTTAATATAACATTATAAATTCATTTTTGAGAATATACATGGTCTGTTTTTTCTAGGTGTTCACTTGCGTTCGTTCTACCGTCTCAAAAGCTCCAAGAATACTCGGATATAGAGTTAGGAATCTCGTTAATTGTTGACTTAAATTGCATATTTTTTCACCATGTTATTGCTCATGGGATAGCCTCAATTTGTGGTCTAAGAATACTTTTTACGTCTATCTTTTTAGAAATTTTTGTACTTTTTCAGTACTCATCTGTTGCTGTAAGTGTAATTTTATGCTTACCTACCGAATTAAAACGTACTACAATTTTTTCATTATTATTTTCCGTAGAAAGGATGTCTACATCATCTGTTGAGAATATCCAAGAATATGATAATGAATCAACTTTATTCTCTACATCTATGTCTACAGTACTACTTGCATCTAATGTAAACTCTGATGGATATGTCCATATTTTAGTTGGCACTGCTATAAATTGAGGATCTGGAGGAGTAGAATCTACATATAATTCTTTTGTCTCTACATTTTGATTTCATGCAATATCAGTTACTGTCAATCTAATCAAATAATTTCATGGTCTCTTTCTATAATTTCAAAAGTTCATGCTAATTTTTTTATCATTTCCCCACTTTATTGGATCTCCGTGTTCCTCTCATCAATTTGCATCAAATATCTCCCAATAATAAGTATTTAGTCTATTTGTTATTGAATAAGACGCACTTCCATCAAAATTAAATGTAGTTGACGTCGATCATCTTTTTGGTGTTTGTTTTATAATTGTTACAGGATCTGACATATATAAACTATACGTCTGAGAAACTACATTGCTTTCATTATCATTAGTTGTAAGTGTAACTTTAAATTCTCAATTTCACTTAAGTGGTACATTTATATAACTTGGAGATCCGCTTTGTAATTTTGAGTCATATTTAAATCAGATTGTTTGGTTTGTAATTGTCCATCTGTGTGATAATATTGTTCTTCATCATCTTGGCACTGTCAAAGATCCATCAAATACTACTCATTTTTCTCATTCTGTTGTTCACATTTTTAGAAGAGAATCTTTTGTCATTTTTCTGGTATTCGCATATACAACTATGTCTGCTGCTTTTGGAGTAACATTTATTGTTATATTTTTTTCTCAGTCCAAGATTCATTCATCTACATTAGAACTACGAATAACAAGGTGTACTATAAATTTACCAGCTTCTTCAAATTTATAATTAATTACTTGCCCTTCTCACATTGGAGTATCTACTCAATTTTCATCTCTATAGTACCAATAAAAGTTATCTACTGGGATAGTTTCGTATGAAGGGTCAGAACTACTTCTTGCATCGAATGTTACTGTTAAAGGAGCCATTCCTCTCACAGGATTTGCTGACACTGTTGGTTTAACTGTATAAGATTTATTGATATCCTTTATTGCCTGTATTAAAGACTTATAACATGAATTTCACATCAATGATTCCATATCTTTATATGAATATTCTCTAGCTAAACTATCAGCTAAAAGAGTACATTTTTCATATACCATGGAATAATCTTTAGTCAAATGTGGAAAAGTTTTATTAAAATGTTTGGATAATGCTACAAATTCTGAAGTCGGAACATCTTGACCAACACTATATTTGGCTTTAGCTTTTGTAAACCAATCTAAAATTGCATCCCAGTCATCAGCAAATTTATAATTTGCATAATAATAATCTGGTACTTTATTATTTTCTGAATTCCTTGAAGATATTACTTGTGCTAAAGTAAGAGAAAATCATCAAATAAATACTATTCCAAAAGATAAACATAAAGCTTTAAATATATTTTTCATGAAAATAGTGGAAAGAATAAAATAATCTTCTTATTAATTATATCCAAAATCATAAAAAAAGTCAAAAAATCTGGTAGAAATTTATGTTTTTCTTTTATTTTTACTTGCCTTTTATTAATAATTTTAAATTATATAATTATTTAAAATTTCCTTGCATAAAAAGCCATAAATCCTATATATAAGTATCAGATTTATAAAAATGTTATAAAATGTGAAAAACTGAAAAAAAGTTTTATGCAGTTCGAAAATGAAAAAAAATCTGAATTTTTGAGTCACGAGATGAGTGTAAAGATAGCGTGAACTGATTTTCTGATGCAAAGTATAAGTGATTTTCTAGTAGAGAAGATGCAGAAATAGCTCTGAATGAGTGATGGGAGCAATATTATGAAGTTAAGAATGTAGCGAAGAAAGAAAAAGTGAATAACGAAGATATTCCATTTTTTGCTGAAAGTATTGCAGTAGATGCTGCTTGTTCTGGAAATCCATGAGAAATGGAATATAGATGAATCGACCTACAAACATGAGAAGAAATTTTTCATGAAAAATTTAAGATTTGAACGAATAATATCTGAGAATTCTTAGCAATTATACATTGAATAAATTATCTGAAAGATAAGTGAAATAAAGTGATTTATAGTGATTCGAGGATTGCGATATCTCGAGTAAATCAGTGAAAATGTAAAACTCAACTAAAAATGGAAAATCCAGATTTTGAGAAGATTTTAAAAGCTATTGAATGAGCTGAAAAATGGTTGAAAGAAAATTGAATTAACAATAAAATTTTGAAATGGAATACTGAAGAACGATGAGAAATTCCAGCAGATTTTGGGAGAAAATAATTATTTATATTGTGGTTTAAAATGCCGAAGTTAACGTATCGCACAATAGAAAGTAACTTTGAATATGAAATTCCTAAAATTAAGGGATCTAGATTTTTGACGTATCTTTTCCCATGTGAAGATAAAGAAAGTGCTGAAAATTTATTGGAATGAATCAGAAAACAGCACTTTTCTGCTACTCACCACTGCTCTGCCTGGAGATTATGAATTCAAGTTCATGAAGATTTATTTGGGAATATTTTGATAGATCCAAAAGTTTCTAAAGCTAATGATGATTGAGAGCCTACAAATACTGCTGGAAAGCCAATTTTGAACGTATTGGAATGAGAAAAACTTTTAAATATTTTAGCGATCGTTGTCAGATACTTTGGTGGAACTTTACTTTGAGTATGAGGATTAATTCAGGCTTATACACAAGCTACAAAAGATACCATTTCAAATTGTAATATTATTGAGAAAGAAATTTTGAAACAGTTTAAATTAATTCATGAATACAGTCAAACTTCCCTAGTTGCACATCTAATGGAGAAATATGATATAAAATTGGTTGAAGAAATATGTGATGAAAAATCAAAAAAAATCCTGACTATAAATCAGGGATTAATTTCAGATTTTGAAAAAGAACTTTTTGAAGCTAGTAATGGAAGTTTAAAAATTGGGAATATTTAGGATTATTACTCCCCTTCTTCAAGTTCTTTAATTTGGTCACGGATAACTGCTGCATCTTCAAATCTCCACTCTTTAATTGCCTCATCCATCTGTTTTTTTAGGTCTTTCATAATCAGATTTTTTTCCGCTTTTGTCATTCTCTTTAAACGTTTTACCTTTCCACGAGTAAAGGCTGAATTTTGCTGCTGAACTAATTCCTCATCAGTTTTTACCGTTTCCAAATTCTTTGCATTGGAACGAGCCGCTTTTGGAGTGATATGATGCTCAATATTAAAATTATTCTGAATCGTACGACGACGATAAGTTTCCCATAATGACTTTATCATAGATTCTGTAAAATTATCTGCATACAATACTACCTCACTATCCGGATTTCTGGCTGCACGTCAAATAATTTGAGTAAGAGAAGTTGTTGAACGTAAAAATCATTCTTTATCTGCATCAAGAACTGCAATTAATGTAACTTCTGGCAAGTCTATTCATTCACGAAGTAGATTTACTCAAACTATTATATCAATAACTCAAGTCTTTAACTTTTTGATAATCTCCCATCTATCCATAGTCTGAACTTCAGAATGTAGATAGAATGCTTTATATCATTTTGAAACCAAAAAATTCGTAATTTCTTCAGATGATTTTTTAGTTAAAGTTATGAGTAATATTTTTCATCATTTAGAAATATGTTCATCAAACTTTTTGAGCATATGATCCAAAAAAGCTTCACCCTGCTCCACTTGAGATAATTCCTCTAGTTCTTCTGGTGACTTCTGCATAAATTGAGAAAGCTGTTTTGAATATTTTGTTTTACTCATTATTCACGATAATTTTGAAAATAAGGATTTTCTACAAGAATTGTAGTATAGAAAATTTACGCTTTGTTGCAAGAGAAGTATGTATAATCTAGCAAATATGATTTTATAAAAATGTATATGTCAATTGATTTATAAAATAACACATTATGAGCTTGAAACTCTTAGAAAAAACATTATCAATGCTATTGATGTTTTTGTTTTTTCTTTGGTTGAATTATGAATAGAAACCATTTCAAAAAGTATGCATTTACACTTGTAGAATTAATTTTTGTTGCAATGATAATTGCATTAATTATGCCTGAAATGTTTTCTCTTTACAATTTTATAATAAAATCTAATAGAGAAATCATTGCAAGACAACAAGCAATCCAGCAATGATACGAATTTTTTGAAAGATTGAACATTTTAATGGAAGATTATACTATTGATTATGAAGAGTATTATAATCGCCAAATGGTAGGATGCGTAAAATCTTGATCTACGGTACTTAATTCAAAAAATTTTAAATGGAACATATGATTGTCTTGATATTGTACTGAATTTACCGCATATGGTAATGAAAATAGTAATATAAGTAATCATCCTGAATATCATGATATTTATTACTGTAGCTCTGAACATACTGGTATATGAGGAAACGAATTAAGGACTAGGGTCGTATGATGAAATCCAGATACTGGAGCGTGATATTGTGGTAAAATTATAGGTAAACAATCATATGGACAGTATTCTGCGTTATTTAAAGATGTAAAAAAAGGGGCTTGAATTATAGTTTGAAGTGAAGATGATGAAGAATTGTGACGCTTATTTAATATAGAAGTAGATGCAATTGAAGATTCTGATAATATTCAAGAATTGTATCTTATTTCTCATGACTGAGATAGACGTTTATATTTTCGTAGAATACTTGATAAATACGAGGAGGATGACAATTGAAAAATAAAATACAAACAATATAAGATTCAGATACTAAGATTGAGATGATTCGATGCTTGACGTAAACATAATTATAATGATATTTCTGACAATAATAAGTGACTTTATGATGGTGTGATTGATACTTGGGCATGTGATACTTCCATGTGATTTGAACCAAATAATAAAGACAACACCAATTGTTCTAATCTAACTAGTAGTGAAGGTAACAGTGTATGCTGAGCTTATTCTGAATATTATTTACCTCAGAATCCTAATGATTGTCGGGTAGATCTCACACACTGATCCACTGATTTATTTACATGGAAGATATCAATTTCACCTAAATGAGATTCTGATTTATATTGGGCTGAACCTAATAAACAGATAAATCCTTATATGAAAATTATGATAATCAATAAAATATACTATCCAAGTATTGTTTGAAATTTTAGAAGAATGGCTAATTCTATAGATGAATTTGATGTACCATTAGAGACAACAATAAATATGAAAGATTTTTATAAAGCAGATTATTAATATATTTATCATAAACTATAGAGTATGAATATATATATAGTATCACTTTTCCCTGAAATTTTTGAATCATTTTTCTCAGCTTCTTTACTCAAAAGAGCCCAGAAAAAATGAATTTTGAACATAAACTTTTGTAATCCTAGACAATTTTGTACTGATAAACATCAACAAATCGATGATGAAATATATTGATGATGAGCATGAATGCTTATAAAAGCTGAGCCAATAATTGATGCAGTAGAATCAATTATTAAAGAAAATAAGTTGAGAGAATCCGATTTTAAAATTATTTTTCCTTCTCCTGCCAAAGAAACTTTTACACAAAAATATTCATATACATTTTCTAAACAAGAAAACCTAATTTTTGTATGCTGAAGATATGAATGAATTGACTATCGTCGAGAGCTATATATGCAAAAATATTATCCGAAACAATTTGAAAAAATCTCATTATGACAGTTCATTTTATTATGATGAGAAGTTGCTACAATGACAATGATAGAATCCATAGCTAGGTTGGTTCCATGAGTAATCAAAGAATCTGAAAGCTGGCAAAATGAAAGTTATTCTTTGAAAGAAAATATGCAAAATTTAGAGGAACCAAATTATACCAGACCAGAAAATGTAAAATGATTTTCTGTTCCTGATATTTTATTAACTTGAAATTCTGAAGAAATAGACAAATGGAGGAAAGATAATTCCATTTTACTATAAAAATTAAATTGATTTTCGTATTCCTTAGTTATTCATCGAATAAATCATCTGAAAAACTTTCATCACTTATATCAATATTATTATTAAAATTTGCCTTTTTATCCAGTAAATCATGTACTTTTTGTAAATATTTATCATCTACATGTGTATAAATTTGCGTAGTTTGTATAGATGAATGTCAAAGCAAAGCCTGAACAGAACGAATATCTGCTCCTCTACGTAAAAGTGATGTAGCGAATGAATGACGGAGTGTATGTGGGGTTACTTTTTCAATTATTCAAACAAATTCTGCATATTTTTTTACTAGACTTTCCACGCTATTTCTCGATAATGGCTGACCATAACTATTGGGAGAGAGTGAAATAAATAAATATTCTGAATCATCTGCACGTGAAAGGATATATTTTTTCAGTTTTTCTTTTGCATCTTGTGTTAAAAAGACAGAACGTAATTTAGATCATTTTCCAATAACTGAGAACTGATTTTCGTTGAGTTTTATATCTTTTATCTTAAGCGTAATTAATTCTGTCACACGTAATCAAGTTCCGTAAAGTGTAGCCAAAATTGCTTTATCACGCAGGATTTTTAATGGTTTTTTTTCAGATGCAGATGGTGCTTCCAAAATATCTTGAACTTGCTGTTCTGATAAATATGAAACTCTCCTTGGTGGAATCTTAGCCAAATCAACTTTTTCTGGAGAAAGAGTTTCTACATCGTTACGAAGCATAAATTTGAAAAAAGATCTTAACCCAACTGCATGGTAGTTCACAGTTTTTGGGCTAAGACCTTGTTTAATTAAAGTTGTCCTAAAATCTTGGATATGTATCATTTTTATTTGATTTGCATCTATATCTCAAACATAGTCAATAAAACGATTTACTCGCAATGAATAATTTTCTATAGTCTTTGGAGATGCATTTTTAGTATACTGAAGATAATTTACAAATCTCTCTAAATGAGAGCTTAATCTATTAGAAAAAGTGTAAGAATTGTTTTTCTTATCTATTTTCAAGATATGTCCTTGTTGCTTCTTTTTCTTCATCATTATCTAATCTAGCTTGTGTATATACTGTTTCTACCTCTGCTACTGGATGTAAATTTGCCTCGATTTTGGAGATAAATCATGAGACTTTTGTTTCAAATGAAGAATATGTCTCTTCATCAATTCATTCTAAATTATCAATTTGTAACTGATAATCCTCACATAAACGAATCACATATGAAGCGTATTTTATAACTTTTTCATTTGATTCATTCTCTCCAACTTTTTTATATCATTCTCCTTGAGATTTAAAAGATGAAATTTTAAGTTGAATATCATCAGCAGATATATTTTCTGTTTCCTCCACAGATGGTTCTTCTTGTTCTGTTTCTTCAAGAGTGTATGGTTCTATTTCTTCAGGTGGTGTATATTCTTCCTCAATTAGCTCTAATGTTGGTCATGATCCATGAACCGACTCAATATCTTCCTCCTCTTTTTTTGTTTTTTCTAATTCTTCTTGATCGTCCTCATGTGTTTCATCATATTCTGGTGTATCAGTTTTTTCTTCATCAACAGATTCTGGCTCTTCCTCTATAATTTTTGGCTCATCTATAACAGTACCCGTATCTACTACGTCTCATGTCTTTCTTTCAGGATTAACCGAAGGGAAAGCTAAGACTACAACAAAACAAAGCAACAAAAATATTCCCAATCACATAAATATCGTCGTTTTTTTACTTCACATAGATGTTGATTTAGTTTGAGTATTATTTGGCACACTTATTGAATTATCTGTAAATTGTGGATTTGATTTTAACTCAGAATCTAATATTTCATCCAAAGATAATGTAGACTTTATCGATCATACTTCTACTTGATTTTGAGTATTTTCGCTAACTTGTGGAATGTTATTAGATGAATCTATTGGTAATTCATTTATTTTATTCTCTTCTAAATTTTGTGTATTAGCTCACTGCTCTCCAATATTTAGGTTATTATTTTCTTGAATTTCCATATCACTAACTGGAGCTTTAGCTATATTTATATCCTCAGTTATATTAGGATTAGGATTAGGATTAGGATTAGAATTAGGATTAGAATTAGGATTAGAATTAGAATTAGAATTAAGATTAGAATTAAGATTAGAATTAAGATTAGAATCAGACTCAACCACCATTAAATTACCATCTTCACTTTGATTATCTATTACCGTTGAATTGAAAGAATCTTGTAAATCTGTAGAAAGCACATCTTGAAAATCTTGGTTTCTTTCAGAATTATTTTCTGATTGCTGGATATCTGTTGCATTTTCCTCATATGAAAAATCTATAGGCTGTCATCACAATAAATTCATCATATCTGGTTGGGAAGTCTCTTGATTTGTATTTTCTCTAGAATCTGTAGTTGTAAATAATTCTTGATCCTGAACTTCGGTATCATCTTTATTATCTTCTCAAGAAATAGTATCATTCAATGGGAACTCTCAATTTGTCTGATTACCTCATTCAATTAAATTATCATAAGTTAAATTTTGATTGTCTAAATCTTTATTATCTTCATTTTGTGGTAATGAGTTATCTCAAAACAAATCATTATCTTTATTTTCTGCTAATGATTCATCTCAAAATAAATCATTATCTTTATTTTCTGCTAATGATTCATCTCAAAATAAATCATTATCTTTACTTGTTTCATTATTATCTATATATACTTGTTCCTCATCATCTTGCATATTATTATTTATAACTTGACTATCATCGTTATGAGAATCGATAGCAAACTTCAAAGTTAAATCATTATTTTCTTTATTTTCAACATCATCTCCTGATGTGTCAATCATATCATTTTTATCACCAATAAACATTTCTTCTAAATTATTCGAAGTAGCACTTTGCTCATCTGTTTCTTCTACTCTTACTTCGTCTGAATTATTATCAAAAGAAAAATTAATGCTATCTTCTACATTTTCTCATTGAGAATTATCAAGATCTTGTTGTTCTAATATATCATTATTTTCTTTCTTAGTATCTCAGAATATATCATCAATTCAATTAATACTTCCATAATTTTTATCGGATACATTTGAAATTTCTTCAATTTTGTTATCATTCATTTTTGAAATATCCGTCTCTGTCTCATTCGAAAATTCCATATTTTCTCATACATTGCTAGTTTTTTCTTCATTTATATTTATCGAAAAATCATGATTCTCATCTATATTACTTTCTTGTGTAGAAAACCCTTCTATTTTTCCTTGTCATAATTCCTCATTTTTATCATTTTTTTCTCAAAATAATTCATCCAGATTACTTTTACCATTAGATTCATTTTCTAAATCAGCATTGTCTTCTACGTTTGTAACTGGTATATCTAATCTTATTTCATCTTTTTCATTATCTTCTTCTAACATTTTTGGAGTTATCTCTCCTTCATTTGAGTTACTTTCACTATTTAAACTCATATTACTAAAAAAATCATCATCTTTATTATCATCATTATTTTGTGTATTTTCAATTATATTTTCCGAATCTGAGTCTTCAACCTGCACATTTGAAATTTCTCAAAAAAGATCATTATTAAATTCTTTATCAACCACATCTTTTGTTTCAACATCTTCATTTCTTGAATTGATATCAAAATTTTTCTCAGACTCTCCTTCTGAACTTTTTATTTCTTCCACCTTTTCTTCTTCTCAAAAATCTAACATAAAATCATTATCATTTCAAGATTGATTTGTTGATGTTTGATTACTTCAGATTTGAGTTGAATTTTCATCAGACATTCTTTTCAAGATAGTTTATAAATCACTATCAATTATATTCAAAATGTCAAATAAAGCAAAAAATCATGGACTTTTTTAATAAAAATAAAAATCAGACTTTTTTTAGTCTGAAAATTCGTTCAAGAAGGGAGGGAATCGAACCCTCGTTTTCGGCTTCGGAGACCAACGTGCTACCATTGCACCACCTTCTTATCACATATTTCTTGCTATTACAGCTCCTCGAAATTGTAAATCTTCTCTATCTCTGTGGATTACTTTTGCTAATTCTGATAAAGTTGATCCTGTTGTTGTTACATCATCGACTAATAAAAATGTTGATCAGTTTGGTATTAAGGATAAGTCTTCAGTACTAAATACTCATTTCAAATTTGCTTTCCTTTTTTCACGGTTTAGATGCAATTGAGAAATAGTATACTTCTTTTTTGAAGCCAGTTTTAACATAGGAATTCATAACTGATTTGCAAGAGATTCCGCTAAAAGTTGAGACTGATTGTATCATTTCTCGTAATATTTTCTTCTCCAGTGAGATGGTACATATGAAACAAAAAGCTGATAATTCTCAAGTTTTGACTTTAATTCTTGATTAGTCCTAATTAATAAAGCCAACCTTTCTGCAAGGAAGGAAATCACATCTTTTTTGTGAGCAAATTTTGCTTTTAGAATTAACTTTTTAGCTACTCATTTGTATGCAAATCAAATAATAATTCATTTCAAAATCTGACTTTCTGCACAAGTTTTACAGGTTTGAAAGTCTGGAGATTTTTGATGACAAAATGGACACATTTCTGGATGAGAATAAAGTTCTTTTTTACATTCTGAGCACAAATATTCTCATTTCTTTCAGCATCATATACATGTACGTGGAAATAAAAAATCTAATAGCATATTTTATTGTCACGGATAAATAATAATTGAAAAAACGAACCTAGGGAGGTTCGTCTTCGAGTGAAAATCTATTTAATTGAAATAATTTTTACATCTTTTCTTTCGTTGTTTAATCTCATTTTTGCCACATCTCCAGCTTTTTTACCTCTAATAGCTTGTCCAAGTGGAGAGTCAAATGAGATGAGAGTTTCTCCATGTTGGTATTTTACCTCTCATGTTCAAACGATAGTTACCTCATGTGGATCATCATCTTCAATTTGAACGATAACTTTTGATCAGAATCAAACTGTTTTTACTCATGATTTTTTGTCTGAATCGATAATTTCAACTCAGTCTATCAAGTCTTCAATCTGCTTAATTCTAGAATTTATCAAATCCTTTTCTTCAAGAGCATTTTTATAATCAAAGTTTTCTGAAAGATCTCATAACTCTTTTGCCTCAGCAATCTGTTCTAACACAGCAGGTAATTTTTCCTGTTTGAGTTCCTGAAGTTCTGCAATGAGTTTTTCGTATCATTCTCTACTAATTGTTTTAGTTGCTTCTGCCATAATAATTTAAACGGAAATAAAATATTTTTATAAATTATTTATTGAACAATTTTCCCCAGAATCCAAGAATATGTCTCTTCCATTTATCGAATGCATGAGAAATCAAATCTGTTGCAACCTTAAATCATTGATGAGAACTTACAACAAATTTATCTCCATCAGATACGAATACGAAATCAGATTCATATTTTCACTGTTTATTTTTCGTAATTGTATATTCTATACTAACTTTTGCGTCAGGATTTTTTGAATAAATTTTTTTGAGGATTGATTGAGACTTATTTGTAATTTGAAATTGTACTAATTTCTTGATATCGGCTTGCATAACTTCAGATACATCAACGAATCTTTCTTTAAGTTCTGTCACATTTAGTGCATTTTCTGTCATTTTATTTAAAATAGTAAGTAAAAAACTTCAACCAAATTAGTAATAGATAAAAGCATTTAAAATTCAATGGGAAATCTGATTTTAAAAAATTATCTTTTGTGTGTAAGTTTGTATCACTCTTTTACCCCAGAGAATAGTCATTTTATTATTTTAAAGCAGCCTTTTCATCATCGGATAATAGCTTTAGTTGTTAGCCGAAACAAACATCCAGGCAATCAACATATATAAAATTGATAAAGCTGTTTTTTATTTCAGTGTTTTTTTGTAAATAAAAATCGGTTTCTAGCCTTTTGTTTAGCTTGAGAATATGATCAAATTCGAGCTTGTTCAAGCTTTGTTTTATCTCTTTCATGATGTTTTACTTTCAAATCATCAAATACTCGCAATTGGATTCACTTCTCATGTAGAGATAATGTATAATCCAAGTCTTCACTAATTCGAGCAATTTCCTCATCATATTTTACTTTCTTAAGAGTGGAAGCTTTACTAAAAATTCAGTTTCCACTGAACATCTCTATTTGAGATTGTTCTTTCCCATTTAATAAATGAAGAACGGGACGAGATTGTCGATAATTAAAATGAGAAAATCATTGATTTTGAATTTGTCCAGTATCTCTATAATACAAACTAGGCAAAATTACATATTCTCACTCATCTTTTGAATTTAAATTTTCTCGTTTTCTTAAACAATTTTCCAAAAAATCTGGCTCAACTTCATTGTCATCATCGAATAATTGAATAAACTCCCCTTTTGCATGATTTAGTCAAAAATTACGTACATAACTAGCTCATCAACCATGATTTGGATTAAAATCACTATTATTATTTGTGAAAAAGTTTGTATGATTTAAAATTCCTAATTCTTGCTCTTCAAAAAAGTTTATGAAATCTTCTTCTTCCATTTTTATAAAATTTCTGTCACATACAATATTAACATCAAAATCTGTAAATGTCTGTACACTTAGCATTTTTAGGAACTTCAATAATAATTCCTTATCCCTCGCTCTTGAACCACAAACTACAGATATTTTCATATAATAGTTTTTAATATAAATAACTATTTATTCTAGTATTTATATTGCCTTTTTTTTCAAGTGAAAGATTATCTTATACTAAAAAAAGGTCCCATCTAAGAGACCTTTTTTCGTTTTTATTCATAAATTTTATTGTTGAGTACACAAATTGGCATCATTCATCATTCTCCATATTTCGAATAACTTAATCATTTTTTCATAATTTGACATATTATTGTATCATTCTTGGATTTTTTGTAATAATCATTTTAATTCTCATAATGTTGATACATTTAAGTATTCACGACTTCATCATAAAGCTAGCATAACTTCATCTACACGATCTAGTGCTGATTCTGGTGATATTGGTTTATTAACATCTCAGAAACAGACATCTCACAAGGTAGTTCAAGCTTCTTCTAATTCTGAATCTGTAATATTTCTTCCGTATGCATTAAATGTAAATTGTCATTCATATTGTTCTTCTTCATTATTAAGGAAGCTTGAATTTGAATATTTTTCAAACCAGAAATCTTTAATTGCTATAGCTGGTGGTAAATCACGCAAAAAGCTTAACAATCATTCTGTTCTATTTGCCTGTTTCTCTAGCCCTACTTTATACGCTAAATATGGGATATCTCTGTATTTATCTCTAAAGTCATAAAAACATTTCTGGTTAGAATCTGAATTATTACATAGCGCACTATCTCTAACCGCTTTCATAATTATATCATCATCTATTAATGTAGTTTCAGTTCATCAAGCTACCCAGTGGTATAAATCATATCATATAACCAAATCGATATATTTAGATTTTTGTTCTTCTGTAAAATCTGATAAATTCATTGGAAATTCCCAATCAGAACTAGCTGTAAAGGTATCCCAATATTTTTGCATAAGATTATTAATATCTTCTGTCTTTTTTTCTTTTATTTCATTTAACAAATAGAAGAAAAACTCGTTTAATAATGCTATATTACTCTGATTTGATGTTATTGAAAGTTTATTTACTAACAGTAAGAATGAACGTTTATTAGGGGATGAAAAAGATATAGAAATTGGCGTATAGAAATAATCCGAACCTTCCATATCAACCTTTTCTCAAATTGTGATATTTTCTATATTATTATAATCTGAGTCATTTCATACATATTTAACAAAATCACTTCGATATTGAATTAAGTATAAATCTTGGAATTTATCGTTTTCCAAATATTTTTGTCACAAAACGGTCATATCAAAGTTTTTAGTGTATGGATCTTTCCAAACGTTCAATGATGGTAAATATATATTCTGCAATAAAATTTCATAATAACTTTTTTGCTGTTCTTCAAATAATTTATCAATTTCAACTTCTTCTAGTATATCACTATATACAGATGCAAGGGTTCCAATATTTAATATTTCCTTTCAGTCTGAATATGAAGATAATACTGTTGAGTTTGCTTTCGTATTATATGTTGATAATAGCTTTAATGCTTCAGTGTTATTATTCATTTCAGAATATTTATTGAGAACCTCCATTCCATATAAGACTGCTCATGCAGCAATGACTATCGATACACAGACAGATACAATGGAGTCTTTACGAGTGAATGTGAAGACTTTCCTGTAATTCTTTGATGTATCTCAACTTTCTTTTTTTTGGAAAAGTCATTTAAATTTTGAGATTATTGCACCAAAATCAAAATTAAATTTTTCAACTCATTTTTTTAATTTATTTTCATTTGCCATCTTTATAATTGATAGATAATAAAATTTTTATTATAAATTAATTTACACTGTCTTCTAACATTCATTCAGATTCCTCAATACTTTCTATACTATCTCACTCAGATTCGTAATTTATCACATCTTCTTTATTATTCCAATTGTTTTCCATAGTATTTCATCAGTTTGATTTATTTAACCTATCTGATAATAACTTCTTTATACTTTCAAGGTCAATGTAGTCAAAGATTTCTCTTTCAGTACCTTTCTGAATAGGTACGGTAAAATCTTTACTTGAATAGTTTACTGTTCTAGATATACCTCATCGATTCACAGTTCTTGTATCTACATTTATTTCATTAGTATTTATTTCTGCTCATATAACAAAACTTGATTGCTTTAATAAATTGATAATATTCGTTAGTATAAAGATGTTTGGATTTTTTATTCACTGTGCCATAAGATTTCTCTCATCTTCCTGGTTTGTGTATACTTCAATATTAAATGAAATATTTTTTGATTGTGCATTAAATCACTTAAATGTAATAGAAAATAGTGTTGTATCTTCTTTCTCAAGCAACTGACTAATTGCATTCATTACATTTTTAAATAACTTAATATTTACCGAATCATCCTTCGTAATACTATAGTATAAATCAAGATCTCATATAGTATCACAGTTTGCACTAACTTCAAATGGATTTAGATAACACATATATACATAAGATGTAATATCTTTTTCTCATCTTCAATTAATTTGATTGAATAATTTATTTAATGTATCGACATTTACCCCATTCATTTTTACCATTTCTAAGATTGTTGTAAGAGCGGTATTCATGTATGAGAAAACTTTTGTCGCCGTAGAAAATTTTATTATTTCTAAGGCATTAAGGGATCTCTGAATTGTATCTATTGTTTCATTCTCAGATAACAAGAATTCTAGTTCTTGAGGTAAGAATCATTGTTTAGCAATATTTTGCCTCAGTGTTTCTGCTGATCTTGCCTTAGCCTCTGAATCTTTTACAAGATCTATTACATAGTCTGAAAGTAATTCTTTCTTTTCTATATAGTCAATATCAGAAGCATTAATGATTTCGTTTACCAACTGCTGAGTTTGTCAAGCTCATACGGTAGGCGTCTTATAATTTTGTTTATTATTCATTCAAACTAAATCTTTAAGTTTTACTAGTTTTTCTTCATACTTTGTCACGAATTCTTGATACTTTGCATCAATTGTTGTTTGGCTAGCCTGCGTAATATACAAATCAAAAGAATAAGCCAGAACTATTGCTAATATTCAAAGTAATGATAAGAATCATGAAAAGAAAAATCGTCTTAAATAGCTTCAAAGACTATCTCACTCTTTTTCAGTATAAACTTTTGTCTTTATTCATTCTTCAGATTCCAAAAACACATTATCATTTAATTGGCTTTCCAATAAATTAGCATTAGATTTATTGTCTACATCTAGTGCTACATCTTCTTCTCATGAATCTATAGTCTCTTCCATATCATCTAAAGAAAGTGATGATAAATCAGAAACATCAACATTTCACTCTAAATTTGGATCTTTTTCTACCATTTTGTTTTTGTATGAATAAAAGTTTTCACAGATAAGTATATTCAGAAATATCAAAAAAGTCAAAAAAAATAGGACTTTTTTTATTTATTAAATTTGACTATTAATAAATTTCATTATAAAATAGCATACTACCTTGAATATCCTGACAAAATTTTTATAAAAAACATAGAATGATTTTATAAATATTATTGAATGAAAGAAAAAATCTATGACATAATTATACTCTGAGCATGACCAGCATGACTTTTTTGTGCTAATAAAATAGATGAATGAAAATCTATTCTAATTTTGAATAAAGCTGATTCTCCCGCTCAAAAGTTACTTCTTTCTGCAAAAGGAAGATGAAATATAACTAACGTGGGAATAAATCCGGGAAAAGATTATGCAACTGATGAGCCAGATTTTGTGAAAAATGCTTTTGAAAAATATTGAGTAAAAGATTTTCTGGAATTTTTGAATAATGAGTGAATTGAAATTAATGAAGAAAATAATGGAAGAATTTTACTAAAATCTGGTAAAGTTAAACAATTTCACGAAAAGTTATTACAACTCGTTGAAAATAAATGAGTAGAAATAAAATATAATTCAGATTTTTTGTCTGTGAAGAAAACAGATAATATATTTGAGGTTGAGACTTCGAGTTGAACTTATCAATCAAATAATTTCATAGTCGCTACATGATGACCAAGTTTCCCAAAATTATGAGCAACATGAGTCGCTATTGATATAGCAAAAAGTTTTGGATTAGAAACTTCTGCATACTACCCTGCTCTAGTTTGATTTGAAACTAAACAGGATTTTTCTTCATTGTCTGGTTCTTCTGTAATCGGAAATTTAGATGTAATAAAATGAAATAATGTAATTTACTCTGAAAGTGGTCCGATTTTGTTTACTCATTGGTGAATTTCTGGACCTGCAGTTTTCAATGCTTCACTGTTTATGAAAGAATCTCCTACCGTAGTGAAGTATAAGACAAAGTTAAGGGTTTCAAGTAAAGAAATCACAAAAAGATTAATATCATTTTTATGATTTCGTGTAAATAAATTGGAAGAATACATAATTTCATCTGATATAATAAATGTTCGCTGATTAGATGAAGCAAAAGTTTGCTGATGAGGAGTATGAACAAAGAATTTGAATGATGATTTTGAATGTAGAGAGATTCAGTGACTTTATTTCATTTGAGAATGCTTAGATGTGACGTGAAAAACATGATGATATAATCTTCAATGGTGTCGAACGAGTTGAGCTGTTTGTGCTAATGGAATAAATGGAAAATAAATCAGAATTTTAGCTTGTTTTTTATATGGTAAATTTATATATTACATTCGCTGTGCTCCTGTAGTTCAATGGATAGAATAGGCCCGTCCTAAGGGTTAGATGCTGGTTCGATTCCGGCCAGGAGTAAATTTGTAGAACTAAGAAAGTTTTACTCTCAAGGTAAAGCTTTTTTATTTTTATGAAAAAATTTTGCATTTTTTGATGTTTTTGAGTATAATTGATTCGTGAATATTTAATTTAATCATTGTTGAATGGAAAGTTATAGCAGTAATTGTTATGGATTTATGCATGCAGGACTTCTCAATAGTGAAGATGAATTTTATCTTGCTAGAGATGAAGCTTTTGAATGAATTAATTGAATAAAAACATTGAATAAAAAACTAAATAAAATTCAAGGCAATACCGTTGAATCTATTCAGGATTGTTTATCTGATAATGAAAATAAATTTAGTATTATTGAAATTTTTGATGGAGATAAAAAAAGCCAACATATAGCATTTATAGATAATGAATGAAATTTTTATGACCAAGATGGACCAGACTGACCTATTCGTTTATGAGAAAATATTGAAGACTTATTACATGAATACAAGAATATGCTTTGATGAACAGCATACTATCAGATACATATTTTGAATAAAGACTTATCCTTGAAAGTTGGGAATTTCTTAGATGATTTAAAGTAATTAAACAATAGTATCCGCATCTCGATTAATCTTGAATCATTTAGCATTCAGATTTAGTTTTGTATATACCACATCCATAAAGTTTCTAACTTCTTTTCATTTTAGGATGATATTGTAACGATATTTCCCAAACATTTTGTAAATTAATGGAGGCGTGGAATAAATCTCCAAATCATTCATCTGATATTTCTGTGCGAGATAAAGAAGCTCTTTATAAAGCTGATCTACTTTATTGAAAACTTTTTCCTCAATTTCATTCTTATAGAGAATTACGCACAAATCCGCATATGGCGGATATTTATTCAATTCACGAAAACTATCCTCCTCCTCTCGAAACTGCTTTTCATCCATCCTGCAAGCATTACGAATAGAATATTGCATAGGATTAAAAGTCTGAACTACAAAATTTTTACAATCATATTTTGAAAAACATTCGTAAAGCAAATGAAAGTTTTTTTCTCAAACATTAAAATCGGGTATATTTAATCATAAATCCGCATTGAGAAATATAATCATATCGAGTGGATATTCTTTACTTGGCTGGCACAAAAGACTAGTTCAAATCACAATTTGTGGTTGTTTCTCTTTCATTTGGTCTATCAGTTTTTTAACTTTTGTTGGAGAATTTGCATGGTCTGAATCCACTATCAGAGTTTTAGCTTTATATTCATTTTCAATATATTCGGCCACTTGCTGAGTTCAAAGTCAGTAAGTTTTAACGGCATTTTCTCCGCATTTTGAACAAGTAGTTGAAAAATTGTACTGCATTTTACAGATATGACATAATCACATCAATTCTCAATTTGCCTGCTGATGATAAGAAATAGGGACCGAACACCTTTCACAGTAAGGGATATGTCCACATTTTGTACAAATCATTCACGGAGCATATCACTTTTTATTCACGATAATTCATATTTTTTTTCTCTGATATAACTGCTTTTCTATGGCCGATTTTACGAGTTCAGAAAAACGATAGTCTAGTTCTCTAGTCATATCCACAAGGAATATCGATTTATCTTTATGCTTAAATTGTTCGTAATTCATCAGCCAGATTTTATGTTTGATATAATAAATTAAGTGTAATAAAATTCTGACTTTCTTCAAGTAGGAAAAAGGAGCCAAAATATTTGACTCCTTCTAATCCTTTTTTTCAAAGATGATTAATGTACCATCGATACCAAGAGAACTACAAATGACTGAGTTACCTGCCACACGGAGATTAAGATTCTCAGCAATCAGAGCAGAGACAGCCTCACAGAGATGGTCTTCAGCTTGGCAATCTCCTCTGCTTGTGGAGATTAGAATTACTCCGTTGTCGTAGTTATTGAAGTACACATGCTTCTCCATGAAGGTTTCGGTTAACCTATCACTAATCTGAACAAAATTGTTTTTTAACATAGACAATCTTTTTTTTATTTAGTTTAACTTTTTGTTTATTTTTCAAAATATATACATTCAATAACAAAAAGTCAACAAAAAAAGAGCGCACCGGTATACAGCACGCTCAAAACCCTTAATATCGTTGTTCACTCGCCACTACTAAACGATTTTTTCTAGAATCCATGGATTCAAACGCTTATTTGCAGCTTTCCACGGCTTATCGCAGCTTATCACGCTATATTCCTACTAAAGGAATTTTAAGGGACGGGGTACGTTTGCCCTCAGAAATTCAGTTCCAGGTACCCACTGAAGGAACATTATTTCATCCTTGGGGAGTCAACAAATGATTGATACAGACAAGCTTCTACATAGCTTGAACGTAGTTTATTTATATTTTTTTATTAAAAAAAATCAACCAAAGGGTTGACTTAAAATATAAATCAAAATTCAGACTTTTAATATTTTTCAGTTTCATCATTAAGAAATACACATGCTACTCATGCTGAACGAAAAATTTCTTCAGCTTCTTGTCCATGTTGATATCTTTTATCACAAACTACTCTCTTAATTCCACATGCTACTATCATATGAGCACAATGTCTAATCGTGCATGGAGTCATTGTCACGTAAAGAGTTGCTCATTCTAGAGCGATTCATTTTCTAGCAGCACTAGCAATTGCATTCTGTTCTGCACAGTTATTTCTCATACAATGTTTCTCTTTTTCTCATTTTTCGTTAATCATAGAAATCATTTGATGACCTACCATTTCACATGTATCTGATCATTCTGGAGCATTAGCAAATCATGAAGAAATTACGGAGTTATCTTTCACAATCACGCATCCGCATTTTCCACGGTCACATGTACATTTTTCAGCGACTACTCTCGCAATATCCATAAAATAGTCATCTCGAGAGATGTCCTTTGGTTGTAAATTTCCATGATCTTTGATTATTCAGTTCTCTTCCATATATTTTTGTGAAACCATAACGAAAATTTTAATATAAACTAATCTATTATAATTCATTATCCAAAATTTTGCAAATTTTTATGTAGTTTTTAAGTTTTAAGAAAAGCCTGAAAGCAGAAACTACTATCAGGCTTAAATTTTTTACAGGAACTTTTCATTTTCCTTTGCTCGCTCATTGAGTTCAAGAAAGGTAACTCTTTTAAAGTCCTCTTTGAATCGCTCGCCATCCAAATAAGCATGGCAACGAATTGTGTTTCTCAAACAGGCGAGAAGGTAGAGACCCATTCCTGTATGTGGGTCCACGATGGTAGTGAATTCACCATCTCTCAACAAGAGTTTTTGGAAAGTCGTTGGAGCTTCTCCCCACTCCTCTACTGGAGCATACTTCTCACTGGGAAGTCTTCTTACTTTTTGAGCTCCCCCTTTCGGTTGTCTTTTTCCTTTTCTCATAATGTAAATTTGTTGTTTTTTGTTTAACTTATTTTTGCTTACGCGAATACTTGTATATTTATTTTATATCCAAATGTCAAGAGATATAAAAAAGCATCAATAATAACTGATGCCTTTTAATTAGAACAATGCATTTACTTTTCTTCATGCGCCCTCATATGCCAACGTAACTTTCCCTTCTCCGGCGTTTGAACAGCAGTTATAATAACCTGGTCTGACTTATGTTTACCGAAGTTCTTTTTATAATACGTTGCGAATTCGGCAGGAGTCGCTGTGATACTCACGTCAAGTGTATTCTCCACGTCATCAATCACGGGGAATTCACTAGGTGCTTCACAGACACCCATCTTGAACGCAGGATCATTGAAGATAGTTGGGAGAACTGAGTAGATAAGAGAATCCTGAGAAATAACCTCGAGGCTCTCATAATTAAGAGCATCAGTGGCAACAACTTCCTTACTTTTTTCATTCATGTAAAGGATGGTTACCACACAAAGAGCAATACCGAGGATGAGAGCAATGCCCCATCCATTTTTAAAAAACTTTTCCATACGCTTTGCTTTTATTGGTTGGTAATTATTTTTTATTTAACTTTATTGATATATTTATTTTGTTATAAATGTCAAGTATTATAAAAAACAAAAAAAGCTGCAAATTAATGCAGCTCAATTGAAATTTAAAGTAAGAATTAATAGCTTTTTGCGAATAGAACTCTACATTCACTCTCCTTTCAACTAATCATATCCTTTCACTTTTCATTTGCATCACGAATATATTCTCCATTTGGGAAACAACGGATTGTTGCTTTACATTCTTCCTGGATTTTTTCTGCAGTTTCAGCTGTTCCATCCCAGTGAGCGAATACAAATCCTTGTTCAATTTTTTCTTTGAATTCATCGTATGAATCAACGTAATATGTATGTTCTTCTCTAAATGATTTATTCTTTTGAAGTAAGAGAGACTGGATATCAAGCAACATCTTTTCAATATTTGAAGAGAATTCTTCGATAGTCGTCTGAACTTTTTCTCATGTAGCCCTAGTAAATACTTCAATTTTTCAGGCTTCTAAATCACGTTTTCAGATTGTAATTCTCAAAGGTACTCATTTCATCTCTCGTTCATGGAATTTCCATCCTGGAGTTTTCTGAGTATCGTCATCCATCTTCCAAGTCAGCTTTTTTCTCATTTCTGCATATTTACTAGAAAATGTTATATAAGTCTGATCTAATTTATCTGTAAGTGGTTTCAAGAATGATTTGATTTCCTTCAAATCTTCTGCAGTTTTGAAGATAGGAACAATTACTAAATGTATAGGAGCCAAAGCAGGAGGTAAAACTAAACCATGATCATCACTGTGTGCCATTATCAAATTTCACATTAATCTGGTACTAACTCCCCATGAAGTTCACCATACATATTCTAGTTCGTTATTTTCATTTGTAAATTGCACATCAAAAGCTTTTCCAAAATTCTGACCGAGGAAATGTGAAGTTCCAGCTTGCAATGACTTCAAATCTTGCATCATTGGTTCTATTGTATATGTTTCTAATGCTCCAGCGAAACGTTCATGAGCTGGTTTTCTTCCAACTACTGGAGATGTTGCCAAATATGATTCAGAAAAATCTCTATAAACATCTATCATTTTCTTTGCTTCAGCATTTGCTTCCTCTGATGTTGCATGAGCTGTATGTCATTCCTGTCGAAGGAATTCTGCGGAACGAAGAAAAATTCTAGTTCTCATTTCCCAACGAACTACGTTAGCCCATTGATTGAGAAGAAGTGGCAAATCACGATAACTAGATATCCATTTTTTGTAGCTATCCCAAATAATAGTTTCAGATGTTGGACGAACGATAAGTTCTTCTTCTAGTCTAGCTTCTGGATCAACTACTACCCCACTTCCATCTTCAGCATTTTTTAGTCTATAATGAGTAACTACTGCACATTCTTTAGCAAATCATTTAACGTGATCTGCTTCTTTACATAGAAATGACTTTGGAATAAAAAGTGGGAAATAAGCATTTTGGTGTCATGTATTTTTGAACATTTGGTCTAGTACATCACGAATATTCTCCCAAATCGCATATCCATATGGTTTGATAACCATACATCCACGAACTGATGAATTTTCAGCTAAGTCAGCTTGTTGAACTAAATCGTTATACCATGCAGAATAGTCTTCTGCCCTTGTTGTTATTGCCATAATTATTTTAAGTTAATGAAAAGTAAAATTAAATCTGAAACCTCACCCTACCCCTCTCCTAATAGGAGAGGGAAACCACGAAGTGATGGGAGAGGTTAATTATCTATTTCGAGGGGACATGGACTATATATTTCCAACTCATTTCTGGATTACTAATTATAAATTATTTTTCATATATGAGTTAATTATATAAATGCTAGATTTGTTTTCAATGTTAAAAAAGCTAACCTTCACGGTCAGCTTTTTAATTTAGTTCATTTTTAATTAGAAAGGAAGTTCGTCACCTGCACTTGCAGATCATTCTCCTCATTCAATTTTCCAAGCTCAAATACTATTGAATCGTCTTCCATCATATTCTCTAGCTCTATAGTTTAAGAAAACTTTTACATGATCTCCAACTTTGTATTGTTTGATTAATTCAGTTTTTTCTCCTAATAAGTCTATCATCAAAGAGTTTTTGAATTCTCTATCAGAATCTTCTTCAATAACGAAACTAACTTTTGGAAGTTGTTTTTGACCAACTACTGTTTCTTCTGAAATAAAAATAATTGTTCCTTCAATTGTCATTACAAAAAATGGTTAATAATAAAACTGTAATTTATGGTAAATTTTTTTATTTCTTTTGCAAGTTGAATATTTCTTTAATACAAATCCAAGCTACTCCACAGGTCAAAAATGCATCTGCAACATTAAATACTGGGAAGCTTCCAAAAGATAAAAAGTCTCTTACTCATCATAGATAAATTCTATCAATCAAATTTCAAATTGTACCCGCAAAAAGTAATGCAAATTCTACGGTTGTAAGATATTTTTTGTGAAAAAGATAGATGAATAATCAAATACAAATTATGCTAACGGATAGTATTGCAACCATTGGCATAGACATTCATCGAGAAATTCAGTCATTTAGCAAGGGTTCCAAGAAAAAAATCTGACTTCAAATTTCTAAATCATAAAAAAGATATTTCGTCAGTTGATCGATTCAGATTAATAATAAACAAAGTAATGTTGCAACGATTCGTTTTTTCTTCATAAGAAAGGTCTGATTTTTTCTAAACGTTTTTCTTATAAATAAATGTTCGATAAAAACAAACCCTTTTAGATAAAACTTCCACTAGACATCGAACATGATATTTTTATATTCAAGTTATGATTTATATCATAAGACACCAACAAAATGAAACTTACAACAAAAAGAGATCGACGGTATTTCTGGAGAGAGTTATTTTCTTATATGATACCAATGATTTTAATTGTATGAACTGTTGATGTTTTCTTTAATTTTATGCAGTGTCCATTACATCCAGAATGGTCTGCTCCGTGTAGTGTTATTTGGGTAAATGCGGCTGGTTATGGATTTTTCTTGATTATTACGATAATTTTCGCCATTTTTTCTGCTAGGAAACTAAGAAAAATTAAAAAGAAAATTGAAAATGAATTCTTGGAAGTTATTAATAACACCAAGAATGAATCTAAGGATCAAACGGAAAAAATTGAAAAGACGGAAGAAAAAATGGGAGATGACAAAAAAGTTAAGGTTACGAAACCTAAAAAAGTTATTGTAAAGGCAGAAAAAAAAGAGCCGACAAAAAAAATGGTAAAGAAAAACGTGAAAAAGAAATCCAACAAAGTAAACGAAGTTTCAACTAAAAGGAAGTCACCAACGAGTAAAAAATCTACAAAAAAAATAATTTAAAATGAAGGCAGTCAGATCCGACTGCCTTTTTAAATTGTTAAGTACTTGCCTTATGCAAGAAGTGAAATCACTCCACACACTAAAGCACCAATGACTATAGCGGCAATAGTACCAAAAAGCCTTATAGTTTAATAGGCCTCTGTCACCGCATCCCTCTCCTGTTGAGTCTTACACTTCCTGAGTTCAGATTCTAATATAGGATCTATAGTATCCTGGAAACTGTAAGCTCCACCAAATGCGTAAAGATCGTTCATAAGCAAATAGTTTTAGAGTTACTGTATTTTTATGTATAGTTTTGTATTTTTTAAAAACAAGTCTAATTCAAAAAATATATAAAACTATTGACTTTTGTTGTATGATTTATTATATTATCGTTGTGTGGTTTTTCCGCGCAAATTCTTAATAAGCCATTTATCTGACTTTCGTTGTGATAACGCGAGTCAGTTTTTTTGTAAATATATTGAAAATAAATAGCAATTGAATAATATAATTGTATCGATTATTTATCGATAGGCATTTCAGTTTACTTTTGTTGTGAAACAAGAGAAACTAGTTTATGATTCAGAATTTAATAGTTTAACTGATCTTTGTTGTGATAATACGGATCAGTTTTTTTTATTTGTAAATTTGATATAAAATAATTATAAAGGCATGTAGTAAACAAAAACTTTAAAGTATATGAAACAAAAAGAATCAAAAGTAGTTTACACTCCGAATAAATCATTTGAGTGTAAGATTCCGTTAGGATAGGAAGGAATTACCCAAAAACTTACTATTGCCGTAAGTCGTTACAATCAAGAAGAACTGAAAAAATGGAAAGAATTGTCTTTTCTGCATCGTTTATTCTCTCGCCCTGCTGAATATAAGGTGAATGTCCAAGCTGCTGGCGTCCCTGAAATGATGAAACTCTACCCCGGGACAAACCATCATAGAGTTTGGATTGAAAACACTCACAAAAGGAGAATGCACTTTGATGTAATCTGTTGTAAACGATCTATCACGAATAGCATGTTTCTACAAGATGGGGTAAAATATAATCGTTTTCTGCTAATGGCGAAAGATACATCTTCTCGGTGGTTAGATAAAAAGTATAAGTTTTTATATGAATTTATACCATTCATCAAGCCTGAAGTATCGTAACGAAGAATCTTAAGATTAAAGAGAATCTGTATAATGATTCTCTTTTTTTATCCAAAATTATTTAATATTGAAATCTTCCATACTTTTGGTTATATAGTGTGTCGAACAAAATTTATAATTTAAAATTTGATTTTAATGAAAGCACAAGTAAAAGAACAATTTCTTCCATTAGAAAATTATAAAAGCGAATGGGATAAGCCAAAACAATTAGAAATTTTCCCAGAAGAAGCAAAAGCTCAAATAGTTGATATTTTTAATGCAGAGCCCGAAAACATAAAGAATGAAGTTAAAGAAATTGAACCTATAGATAGTCATGATTTGTAAAGAAACTTAACTTGAATTTTTCAGCCAATCAAATATCATTCAGTCTGAAATTTTACATATTTTTGGTGTAATTATGGCTTTACGTCCTTCAGGATTTGTGGAATATTCCCCTAGCGAACAGCGTGTTTTTGATCAATTAATCAGTGAAATTCAGGATCAATTTCAATTATTTTGATATACTCATATTCACACTCCTGCTGTAGAAAGCAATACTGTATTACTATCAAAGAATGGAGAAGAAACTGGAAAGCAGATTTTTGGGCTTTATGGATTAGCTCAATGAGCTAGCGACTTGAAAGATTATGCCTTACATTTTGACTTAACTGTACCGTTTGCTAGATATGTACTAGATTGGGAAAATGATTTAACTTTTCCTTTTAAGAGATTTCAAATTCAGCCTGTACGGCGTGGAGAAAGAGCTCAAAAAGGACGTTATCGTGAATTTTGGCAATGTGATATAGATGTGATTTGGAGAAGAGATAATGAAAAAACTGTGCTTTATTACGATGGAGAAACTATTCTTACTTTGATGCATGCATTGAATGCTGTTTTGGATAAACTAGAAGTGGATGATGAAGCTGTGTTTCATATAAGCAATAGAAAATTAATAATCTGACTTTTAAATGATTTGGTTGGAGAAGAAAAAACTCCTGTAGTTTGTTCATATATTGATAAAAGGAAAAAAATCTGAGCTGAAAACTTTATAGCATCATTAGTCGATGCATGAATCAAAAAATCAGATGCCGAAAAAATTAACGAAATAATTTCTCGCACATATACTGTGAAAGAAATTAAGGAAATAGATAAATTAAGTGAAAATAAACTTTTCTTCGAATGATTAGCTGAATTAAAATCTGTTATAAATTTCTTTGAGACTTGGGAAGAAAGTACATGAGAAAAGCTAAACTATGTAATAGATTTACAAATCATTCGTGGACTAGATTATTACAGTGGAACTGTATTTGAGGCAGTTTTGAAATGAGATGAATGACTTGGATCAATCTGCTGATGATGAAAATATGACCACTTGACTGGATATTTAAATCCAAAGAAAGATATTTATGCATGATTTGGAGGTTCTATCGGAATTTCTCGCTTATTGTCTAAAATTTTTGGTGAAGGTAATGAGAAAGTTGAACAAAAAACTTCAACTGAATACTTATTCTTGAACTTTGAGGGGACGAAGAGTCAGATTTTAAAACTTATGAATAAATTTCAACAAGAAGGTAAGAACTGTGAATTATATTATCAATCTGACAAACTAGGAAAACAATTTGGATATGCAGATAAAAAATGAATTCCTCATGTTGTGATTTTGGGAGAATGAGAATGGAGTGAGTGAATTTTCAAGGTTAAAAATATGCAAAGTTGAGAAGAAAAAGTTGAGAAATTATAAAAAGCATTAAACCCATAAAAAGAGCCATTAATTTTGACTCTTTTTGGATTTTATGGATATATACCTAGTCCTATTAAAATTTACAAAAATACTTGCATTTATAAAAACTAAGTGTATATAAATTATGTACGATTAATTTAATATAATGTCTAACCGTACTTATTGTTTAATTTATTAAACAGAAAGGAGGTGTTCTAACATCTATTAGGAGAGTGACCGTTTGTGGTATCCTCTCCTTTTTTTATTTTTCTTGTTGCTCTATTTTTTTCTTATTTTCCTCTAATCTACACAATGTCTCAAATAGACAAGATGAGCAACTCTCCATCACCAATCATTTCTTACAAATCCTAGTTTTTGTTTTTTCTCTATGCTTTAGGTTTTCCATTGTATAATTGAGTTTCTAAAATGTTTACTTATTCTATCTTTCGGTAGAAAAAAGCATGTATACGAAATTTTTTACGAAAATAAAGAAAAAAAACTGACTCGCGTTATCACAACGAAAGTCAGCATATACATGGAATTTTTTAGCAAGCAAATATTGCTTGTACAATTTTTATAATAAAGAGATACATGTATTTCAAGCCAAAAATTTTATAAATCAGATTTTTTAAATATTTATTGATATTACCCATCCATTGATTAAATTAAAATCAATAAACAAAAACATAAATGCCTATGAAAAGATTTGTATTTTTATGGAGTTCTCTACTCCTAGCTCTGGTGATTCTATCCTATACAATCACAATGTGTATTTTCTTTTCTGCTTGGTTCTTAGTTTTAGCTGTCCCTAGCTTTTTTATGGTTGTTAAACTAATTAAAAGAGTTGGAGAACAAGTTAAAGTTTTGACTCAAGTTCAGAAAAGTGAGCTATCTATTTCTGTTTATCGTCAAGGGTACATGGCATTATTTATTTCTATATGGTGTGGATTTATTATATCACGCCATCCTTATGAACGCTGTATTTATGCTACTACCTTTGGGCTATCTCTATTATGTTTCTTTATTCTTTGTGTTGCTCTAAAGAACTATTTAAATTCATTTAATAGCTTATAAGAAAAAACTAGCGAAGAATCATTCGCTAGTTTTTATTTTAATAATTAGGCTCCAGCTTTATTTACATTTTCTCATGATTTTTCCATCATTGAATTAAGTTTTTTTGCTAAACGTTTTGGATCTGGAATACATGACAATTCTAGGCTCTTATTTCATTTTTTGTCTATTTCTGAATCTGTATAAATATTTATACTACCGTATTGGAATAATGCACTTTTAATTCATTCTTTGGAATGTTGAATTACTCTAATTGCATCTTTAGAGATATTCATTGTTTTTGTCTTAAAAAATCCATCCTGTTTATATGATATCAAGCCATCTTTTGTGCAAATATCAAAATTCATTTCGTAATCTATAATCCTGAAAATAACTCTATTGAGTATTAATATAAACACAAAATCTAAGATTAAAGCTCATATTGTGATAGCTGTATTTCTCCACGAGCTCTCATTTATCAAGAATGGCACTATTGCATTAAAAACGAAAACCAAAATATGCATAGCAAATGTAATAAATGTACGTTTTAAGAATTTTTCAAAGGTTCTTTGTTTAAATTCTGCGATTGAAATATCATCTATATATTTTTTCTTGGCTTTTACCTGTCATATTATATTTGTCATAATTCATAGTATTGCGTACAAACTTCGAGAGATACTAGTATAAACATAAAATATAGCTAAAATTCGGAATAAAACCTTATGATCATCGAATAAATGGACATAAATTACATATAACATAAAATCTAGCAACATCATAGAGATGAAAACTAGTATTAATGGTAAAACTAATTTTACCCAATGTCTTTTTACGAGAATAACATTTCATTCTCCATATGTTTCAGTTGCCTCCAAAAGTTCTTCAGCATCTATTTTTGTATCAAAAGATTTCAAAATTTTCATTTGGCCAATTATTTAACAAATACGTTAAAAATCTAGTTAAACTACGTACGAAAGATATATTTATTTCATATATAATTTCAATCGTATGTTAAATATAGATTAAAATAATGAAAAATATGTAAAAATCCCTTGATTAATTGATGGAGAATATTAATTATGTATGTAACTATATATTTATTATATATAATATTTTATCATATAACACTTGGACAACATGAAAAAAAATCTGCTGTTAGTATTAAGTCTTTCTGCAATTATTTTGTTAACTGGTTGTAAACAAGCTGAACCTGTTGATGAATCAAATCAGCCTTTAGATCAGGATGAGGTAACTACAAATGTTGATGATGAGCAAATTGATCAAGATCATCCAGAATGGACAAAAACTAGTTTAACTACTGACGATTTAAAGCACATCGAAGAAACTTTACCTCCTTTGTCTTATGTATATGAGACTTATGATATGAAAGCTCAATCTATAGTAAATTCTGGAAGTTATGAAGTTGCTGAGTGAGAGAATCCTGTATTCTCTATCCCTGAATATTCAAGTATGGTTGACAGAGAAGTTACTAATTCATGAATAGAAGATGATATGATTTATACATTAGCAACTATCACATTGGATGATGGTAGTTCTTTAGATGTTTTATATGTAAATGAACCTGATACATTATTCTGTAGAGCTATTGAAGTAATTAATGGGGGGCAAACTACATTATATAGCAATTTTGTTTATGCTGCTGATGTTGAATAATTCCTAACTTAATATAAGAAAAAGTTTGCCGCATTTGGCGAACTTTTTTGTTTATGAAAGAATTTAACGAAAAATTGGTTCTGGTAAACATTTAAAATTAAAAAAAATCCAACCCTAAGGTTGAACATTTCTGATTTCTTTAATGGAGCGGGTGACGGGGCTCGAACCCGCAACAGTCTGCTTGGAAGGCAGGAACTCTAGCCAATTGAGTTACACCCGCACCTCCATTAAAGTGATTATCTTATATTTTTTTCCTCTCAATTTTCAAGAGGAACTTAATCTGGGCGTGGCTGGGTTCGAACCAGCGACCAATCGGTTATGAGCCGACTGCTCTAACCACTGAGCTACACACCCATCTGTGACTTGTGGCATTTAGCATATTAATAAACTACACTAAAAAATCAAGTCAGAGTTTTCTCTTTTTTTTAGATGTAAAATTATTATATCATAACTGCTATATGCTGAGGTGGTGGAATTGGTAGACACGTACGTTTCAGGTGCGTATGTAGCAATACATGGGGGTTCGAGTCCCCTCCTCAGCATTTTTTAGAAGTTCAAAAAAATCTGATTAAAGATAATCTGGATCATAATGTGAAATTGGATAAACTAGTATACTAACATAAGCTCCAGATTTGGTATTATGTTTATTTGTGATTCAATTTTTTTCGCTATAATAGAATCATTCTGGCAAGATTAAATCTTCAACATTCACTGAAGAAAAAATAAATCATCTATCAGGATCTGTTTCTATTTGCACACCTGGATTTAATCTTTTAACTTCCTCTATAGCTAAATCTGAAGAAATTATATCTGTCTTTTCTTCTAAAATTTCTCATAACTTTGTATCAGTTTTTTCTACGATTTCTTCCACTACTAAATCTCTAGTAATCTCTGAATCTGGATGTAAGATTTCGTGTAAATTTGGCATCATGATATTGAGAAAAGATATAAATATTTTGTTGTTTGTATATGTATATATTTCTACATAAAAGTCAATATAAAATATATTTTTGTTTTTATATTTTTATAATATATGTAGAAAATAATTATGTAAAATTTGCATTTTTTCGCTAAAAGGCTTATACTTGGTTTAATTAATGTTTTATCTTTTATCATTCATAGATGCATTTAGTCAAAGATATCTCAACTTTTGCAGACCAAGAAAAATGATATATTAACGTTATAGTAGATGTTCCAAAGTGATCAAATAATAAATACGAATACGATCATAAGCTTTGATGTTTTAAATTGGATCGTGTAATTCACAGCAGTATGTACTACCCTGTTGATTACGGATTCATACCACAAACATTATCTCTTGACTGAGATCCATGTGATGTGTGTCTTTTGGTGACTAATCCGACTTTTCCATGATGCCTAATTAAGGCTAGACCTATCGGAATTTTATATACAACTGACAATGCATGAGATGATCCAAAGGTTATCGCTGTGCCAACTAGTGATGTAGATCCTAGATGGGATGAAATACACACTATCGATGATTTGGGACATCATATGAAAGAAGAATTATTTACTATTTTTAAGCAGATTAAATTTCTGGAACATGAAAAATATGATAAAGTAGAAGTAAGAGAATTCTGAAGTTTTGAAGATGCTGAGAAAGAAGTTTTAACGTCTATGCATAGATATCAGGAATCATTGGAGGATGAATAATTTTTTACAGTTTTATTAAAATAGATGAAAAAGTTTACGAAGTTATTTTTATTGGCATTATGTTCGTGATTCTTGTTTTTATGATTCGGTAATGCTCAAAATTTAGAGGAAAACGATCCTTTTACAGGTGAATATGATGTGAGTTCGACAGAGAATTGAGGTTTTACGGCTTGAGGACGAAGAGAACAAGGTCTTAAATATAGAGCTGAGCTATATCCATGAGTGTGTCATTGTGACACTCTTTTTATAGTTATTTTCAGAATAATTTTATCCTGAATCTGAATGATATTATGAATATTATTGATAGTATTAACTGTAAAAGCTGTAATATTACCCAAAAAATTTAATGATATAAAAAAAGATATTTATCTACCTCATATTCCAGTTCTAAATCTATACTCTATATCTAAAATAACTGTTTGAATGAGCCGATTTTTCTGTATAATATTGTTATTATGATTCTTTGTGTATAGTTTATACAATATTCACCGTGATAGATGCTGTCCTTATCCATCACGACAAGATTATGCATGAATTATTGTATGAATTTTGACTATTATAATTTTATCAGTCTTAATATCTAAATTGAATAGTTATTCCAAAGAACATTCTAACAAAGAATTAACTAATAAATAAATTTTATATTCAGATTTTCTTAATTTTTACTTGCATTTTAATTATTTTTGAGTATATTATATTTAGCTTTGCCTGAGACAGTAGGTAATTTTGGTTGTGGAAACATAGCGAAATCGTAAATCCTACCGAGGTTATATTATTCTTTTCAACGAAAATCAATTATCAGATTTTTGTAGATATATAATATGACCCACCTCAAAGCGGGTTATTTTTATTTCTTATCTACGTGAGTATGGCGATTTCTAGAGACCAAAAAAAACAGCTCATCGAGCAATACGTTTCTGATCTCAACGCTGCTCATAATGTTGTAATAGTTCAGCAGAATGCACTTCCTGTACTAGAATCTACAAAGGTTCGTAAAGAAGTTCTCGGTGCTGAATGAAAATTCAACGTTGTTCGTAAGAGACTTTTCATGAAAGCTCTTGAGCAGGCTGGATATGAAGCAGTTGCTTTGGATCAGCTAGAAGGTTCTATCGTAGTTCTCTATGCTAATGGTGATGAATATGCACCACTTAAAGTAGTGAACAAATATGCAAAACAATTTGCAAGCGATAAAACTTCAAAAACTGCTTTCAAATTCTTGGGAGCATGGTACGACAAAAAGTGGAGTGATGGAGCATACGTTACAGAACTTGCAAACATCCCTTCAAGAGAAGAACTTTTGTCAAAATTGGCTTATCTGTTCAACTACCCTGTACAATCATTTGCATGTGTTGTTGACCAGATTGCAAAAAAACAAGAAGCATAAAT
>Ga0247608_10001144_pt1 | contig 38288 bp, 46 predicted proteins | sample 176DNAGHGlowgp2_FD_193490 | JGI IMG/M metagenome (GOLD analysis project Ga0247608, IMG submission 193490) | Sheep rumen microbial communities from Palmerston North, Manawatu-Wanganui, New Zealand - 1766 DNA GHGlow gp2 | ecosystem: Host-associated > Mammals > Digestive system > Stomach > Rumen ...
AAGAGAAGTGTGGCTTTAAGTATCAGATGACAAAAGAAAACGTTCCTTCTCAATTGCCGGGTGAGCTGCGGACAGAGCATATCACTTGCATCACGAAAAAGGAATGGGAGAGTAGCATATAAATTCCCATTTATCAGCATAAAACTATATGTACAGCTTAAAATATAAAGTAACGACAAGCACCTGCGACAGCGAGGGTAAGCTGAAGCTTTATTCCGCCCTCCAGATGATGCAGGACTGCTCAGAGATGTGGATTGACTCAGAGCCAGGTGTAAAGCAGTATTTCACAGAGCAGAATATGGCACAGCTCCTGGCAACACGCCAGGTCGAAATCGTCCGAGTGCCAGAATACAAAGAGGAACTGACGGTGACAACCTCCGTCTATGGTATGAAGCCCATGTTCGGATTCCGCAACACCTTCATCTACGATGCACAAGGTAATCCCTGCTATAAGACATGGAGCATGGGAGCGTTCGTAGACAAGGTGGCAGGCAAACTGAAGCGTGTGGACGATGCCACGATAGCCTCTATGACGCTGGAGCCACAGCTGGAGATGAACTACAAAGACCGCCGCATCATCCTGCCTAAGACTGAAGGAGAGGTGCTGGAGCCAATCAAGGTGCTTCGTGCCGACATCGACTACAACAAGCATCTGAATAATGCCAACTATGTCCGTATGGCGATGGAACTGCTGCCGGAGGATTTTGTGGTAAGCGGTTTGCGGGTAGAGTATCGAGTGGCTGCCAAACTTGGTGACCTGCTTGTTCCTACTATCTACAAGAATGGTGAGACAATCTTTGTCGCTTTGTCAATAGGCGAAGACGTAAGTGCAATTATTGAATTCTGTGCATAGGTGGTTATCTGGTGCGAGTAGCATAAACTTAATATGGAGATAAAAAACAGACCAAATCCGAATGAGGCTTTTCCTAATCCCAATATTCCAAGCCTCTGCTTCATCAAGAACGTGGTGAAGAACCCACGTATCATTATAGGTGACTACACTTATTACGATGATGTGGATGGTGCTGACCAGTTCGAGAAGCATGTCACTCATTTCTACGACTTCATAGGTGACCGGCTAATTATTGGCAAATTTTGTGCTATCGCCAAGGGTGTGGAGTTTGTGATGAATGGAGCCAATCATAGGATGGACGGTGTGACAACCTATCCGTTTTATGTCATTGGTGGCGACTGGGGAAGTGCCATTGCACCGGTGAAAGATGAATTGCCTCTGAAAGGTGATACCGTTGTGGGCAATGATGTGTGGATTGGTCAGAATGTTACCATCATGCCTGGTGTTCATATCGGTGATGGAGCCATTATCGGAGCCAACTCTGTGGTTGCCTCAGATATTCCACCTTACGCTGTTGCGGTAGGGAATCCCTGCCGAGTTACCAGAATGCGTTTTGACGACGAATTCATCGCCTATCTGCTGCAACTGAAATGGTGGGATTGGGACATCGAGAAGATAGAGCGCAATTTCAAAGCCTTGTCAAGTGGTGATTTATCGTTAATTCGAAAGATCTCAGAATAGTAATTATGGTTATCATAATAACAGGTGCATCACATACGGGTAAGACGCTATTGGCACAACGGTTGCTTGAAAAATACAAGTATCCTTACCTGTCTTTAGATCATTTGAAAATGGGCTTGATTCGCAGTAGCAAGACCAACCTTACCCCAGAAGACGATGATGCCCTCACGGATGAACTTTGGCCTATTGTGCGTGAAATGGTGAAGACTGCCATTGAGAATCAGCAGAATCTCATTGTCGAGGGCTGTTATATTCCTTCTAGTTGGCGCAATGAATTCAGCGAACAATATTTGCGGTCAATAAGGTTTATTTGCCTTGCAATGTCGGATGCTTACATTGAAGCTCATATTGATGAGATAAGGAATCACGCCTCTGCCATAGAAAAGAGGTTGTGCGACACAGACTATACAATAGAGTCCCTGAAGTTTGACAATCATTATTACATGGATGCATTTACTCGAAGTGGTGAGCAGGTCACAATGATTGATACAGATTTTTGGCAGACTGTAGAAGAACTTGTAGAACAGTAATGTCCCAATTTAGCAAATTACATGAACATTGAAGACTATCGTGAATTCTGCCTTTCATTGGGCGATGACGTGGAAGAAAAGTTGCCTTTCACAGCTTTTCATTATGCCAGTGGCGTGTTGGTGTTTTATGTTCATGGCCACATGTTCTCATTCTTTGATTGTGATAATTTTGGTGTCATTACACTCAAATGTCAGCCAGACCGAATTGAGGACTTGAAAGCACAGTATAGTTGCATCGGTAAGCCGTACAACGAATCGCCCAAGCATTGGATTGGCATTGACGCAAACACCGCCCCTGATGACATTCTTCGTGAATTGACACGTAATTCATACGAGATAGTAAAGGCAAAATACAATGAAACATAAAGGAATCATCTGCGGAATACTGGCGGCTGTCTGTTACGGCACAAATCCATTCGGTGCCTTGCCGCTCTATGAGGAGGGCGTCAACACGGCATCTGTCCTCTTCTATCGCTTCTCGATGGCAGTCTTGATGCTGGCCGTGATGCTCATTGTAGCGCGCAAGTCGTTCAGTGTCAAGAAAGGAGAACTGAAGACGTTGGCTTCGCTGGGCGCATTGTTTGCCGTATCGAGCATCACCTACTATCAGAGTTTCCGCTTTATGGATGCCGGTATCGCCTCCACCATCCTGTTTGTCTATCCCGTGATGGTGGCTGTCATTATGGCTACATGCTTCCGGGAGAAAGTAACGGCTTCAACGGTTATAGCCATCATCCTCGCTTTGGTGGGCATCGGCCTGCTATACAGGGGCGATGCAGGCGTTTCGCTCAGCACCTTAGGCATCCTCCTGGTCATGGTTTCGTCGTTGACTTACGCCATTTATATCGTAGTGGTCAACCAGTCGAGCATCTGCATGTCGTCGTTAAAGCTCACGTTCTATGTGCTGCTGATATGTATGCTGTGCTTGCTTGCCTATTCGTTCACCTCGCCTGACCTGCATTTGATGTTGCCCCCTTCACCCCGTGCATGGTTCTTTGCCTGTTGGCTGGGGTTGGTGCCGACGGTGCTCTCGCTTGTCTTGATGACCGTTGCCGTTCACGAAGTGGGAGCCACGCCTACAGCCATCATGGGAGCCTTGGAGCCATTGACGGCGGTAGCCATAGGTGTGATGGTGTTTGGCGAATCGTTCACCCTGCGTCTTGCCGTTGGAATCGTACTCATCCTTTCAGCCGTCCTGCTGATTGTGCTGGGCAAAAACTTCCATCTGCGTACTATCGGTCATGCCATTACCTCCATCGTCAGAAAGACCTGGCGGTGGAAATCGTAAATAGAATATGTACAAGATATTGTTCCTCCACGGTTTCTTTGCCAGCGGCCAATGTGTGCCGGCCGTGGCATTGCGCGATGCTTTCAAGGGTCGTGCAGAGGTGGTCACTCCCGATTTGCCCATGCACCCGAAGGAGGCCATCAGTTTTATCCGGGAGTTGATTGAAAAAGAGAAACCCAACCTCTTGGTGGGCAACAGTTGCGGGGCGTTCTATGCGCAGATGCTGGCATCTGAAACGGGCATCCCGGCCTTGCTCGGCAATCCCCATTTCAAGATGACGGAGTTCCTGCGTGAGCGCATCGGAAAGCATCAATACAAGTCGCCCAGGAAAGACGGTAAGCAAGACTTCACCATCGACGAAGCTTTGATAGAAGAATTTGCCGAAGTGGAAGCCACGCAATTTGAGTCTTGTAATCCGCTCTACAAAGACCGCATTTGGGGCTTGTTTGGCGAGCAGGACACACTTGCCCACTTCGAACCGCTCTTCTTGGAGCATTACGAAAGGAGCTTCCATTTTCCCGGCGGTCATACGCCCACGGCAGAGGAAGTGCGCACGTGGTATGCGCCGTTGGCAGAGAAGATGTTGATGGAATTCATTAAAAAGGTCTTGGTAGAGACCAGAGCATCGACTCGAAACACTCCAAAGACTTTATGAAGAAGATATTCACTTTTTGGGTTGGTGCCTGTCTCTCGGTAGGAGCAATGGCACAGAGCACATTGGCTTTCGATGGCAATGCAGGTGTGAAGTCGAAGATGACCGCCTATGACGGCACGTGTGTCAATTACACAGCCTATGAACGGCTGTTCTATGTGACGAACGTTGAGGACTCTACCTATCAGTTCCTCAATGTGTATGTGCCAGATGGAGCCACACAGCAGACTCCAATTTTCCTGCGCACCATTGACGGCAGACAACTATCTCGACTATCTGAAGAGCGAGATTATCCGTTCGGCACAGATAGCTAAGAATGCGGGTGCCGACATTCCCGACAGCCTTGGATTCAAGTTTACATTAGAGGCAGGAGGAATGTTTGCAGCACCCATTAACGGTGGTATGCGGCCTCAGATGCAGGGTGGTCAGCCTCCTATGGGTATGCGTCCGATGCGTGGCGGCAAACGACAGGTGGGTGAATACATCACCGACCTCGATATGCAGAAGTATCTGAACTATGTGGTATCTACCCAGGCATTGAAAGGTGTACCAGCCTTTGATAGTCAGATAGACGGAATCAATAATGCCAGCGGCGAGAATGAGGTGTTTGGCGATGGGACGGGCATCAGCGTGAATTTCACCGACTATACGGCTCAGAAGAACAACACCATGCTCACAGATGCCATCCGTCAGAACGTGCGTCTGATGAACCCCATGAGTTTCATCGGCGACGGCAGTACATCGGTGGCTCCGCACTGGTATATCCGTCATGGTGCACGCGACCGCGACACGGCTTTCCCTGTACCCGTTAACTTTGCCACCAAATTGCAGAATGCAGGCAAGGACGTTGATTTCCTGATGGGCTATGCGGCCTATCTCACACCAAGTGTGGCTATGCTGGTTCTTGGCTCTGTATTCGTAGGAATAGCCAATGGTGTGGGTGTGCCTTACTTAAATACGATAGCGAGTATCAAGGGTGGCAAAAACTCGGCTACCACGGTGATGCCCCTGCTTTCTGCTGCCCTATATCTCGGTCAGTTCGTGTCGCCCATCATCGTAACCCCGGCTTCGCGCATATTGTTTGGCCAAGCCGACCTGGCAGGGCCGTATAAAGTAGGCATCGTGCTTTGTCTGATATTCCTCGTTCAGGTCTATTTCACCCGACATTTTCAGAGTTTACCTCCAAACAAATTAAAAGAACAGGAAACGGAATAAAGAGCAACATCAGCGTCTTTTCCCTTTTTTAAGCTTGTTCTTATTCTGGGAGCAAGACTACGAGGTTTTTTCATGCGGAAGTGGAAAAATCCTATATGCTTCTGGGTGATTTCAACGAAAATGAGTACCTTTGCAGACAGATAAATCGGAATTTAGTAATGAATACAGTAAATAAAAGCGGATACATGCCTACAAGGACCGGTAAGATGTTTCAATCAAAATTGGAATCTTTGAAGAGTGAATCCAATTGGACAGGAATGATAAGAATGCTCAAAAGGTATGCGATGAGATATCCTAATGAATACTATATTTACCAACAATTGGCTGCAACTCTTTATTGTGATAGTGTTTCTCAATTCAAATTGGCTTATAAATATGCAGAGCGTGCGATGATAATTGAACCAGATGATGACCTCAATATATACACGTATGCGTGTGCACTCTATTATGTTGGTCAGCTTGACAAGTCATTAGAATACTTCACAAAGATTATAAATAAGGACATACACGAAATAGCATACGGAAAGCATGGAGAGGGTGTCCGGTATGCTAAACAACTGATAAACGACTCTGTTTATATGACTGGAGTTGTATGTCAGGACATGCATAGATACAATGAGGCAAAAGTCTATTTCATGCGGTATCTTGAAAGTAAAAAGCCCTTTCAATATAGCGACTTTACTAAAAAACAAGCGATGAATCACTTGTTGGAATTGACAAAAAAGTAAACTCCAGTTTAGCGGACAATAAAAACAAATATGAAAAAGCAACTATTCTCATTTCTCTGCGCAGGTCTCATGCTGACGGCATGCGGACAGCAGAACAAACAAGAAACGACTATGGATTTCGTTGACAACGTAAAGGTGGCACTCTCTGACAGCGGCCACATCGATTTGGGCAGCCTCCAGTGGACGCGGGAGCCTGCGAAGTGTGAAATCAAGGATGATACCATCCGCATCACTACCGCTCCGAAGACCGACCTCTGGCAGCGCACGTACTATCACTTCCAGAACGACAATGCCCCCGTGCTGCAGATGAAGACGCGCGAGAAGTTCTTCAGCTTCGTGGTGAAGACCGACTTTACGGGCAGTCATCATCGCTTTGACCAATGTGGTATCGTGATGTATCTCGACAGCGAGAACTGGCTGAAAGGCTCGGTGGAATACGAGAACGAGGAGTTCCAGCACTTGGGCAGCGTAGCCACCAACAACGGCTACTCCGACTGGGCCACGACGGCCATTCCTGCCGATGTGAAGACCATGTGGTACCGCTTCTCGCGCCGCGAGGATGACTACTGCATTGAATGCTCCACGGATGGCGAGAAGTTCAGTCAGATGCGCATCTGCCACATGTATGCTGGTGCCGATGAAATCAGCTTCGGCATCTATGCCTGTTCGCCCGAGGAGTCGTCCTTCACGGCCGTATTCTCCGACATGAAGATTACCGAGTGCGCATGGAAGGCTCACGACGGCCAGCAGCCTGACAAGGATTAGTAACAGACAAATCGGAATTTAGTAGCTATGGATTGGAAAGAAATGCTTCTTGGAATTATTGGATATCACAAAAAGACAATAGTCTCAGATGATATTGTGGAAAAATTCCCTAAGCTTAGTGGGAGGTTGTCATCGATTATTCAAGAAGTTCCCCGTACACGTAATGTCTTATATTTATACAAGCTCAGGAAAGGGTTTTCCAAAGAGTGGAAATGGTGGGCTATAGAAATGATGGAAAAAGGATTCCAGACACCAGGCATCATTCAATTAGCAGGTGAGGATATGAATATGAATCCCTTTGAATTTTCATCACTTATTGAAACCATTTTTCATGAATTGGATTTGGACATTAGCAATGATGATGCATTCTATCAATATGCTCTATGGGTGGCTCATCAGGTTCTCGACGGTATGATTTCAGCTGAAGAAGGCTTTAAAGAATTAACTCAAGCTGCAATAGACACAGACTATCACAAAGCCTTTTTGGAGTTCTATTGTCTGGAAGAAAACGCAGACCTTTTGCGTGACCACCTATCAGGGTGCTATGGCGATGGGAATATGCGCGAAGATAATATAGAAGCATGGATGCACCAATATTTTGAAAAGTTAATCGAAATCAATGAATGATATAAATTCCAATTTATCGAATAAAGTCAAAAACATAGCCCATGGAAGTAACAAACCTCTTAACAGAACACAATAAAGCCATCCGGAAAGGCATGAGACCCTTCGGATGGCTTTATAAATAGGGTAGAGGGGCAACTACAACTGGCTGTACTCACTCTTGGCATCGAAGCAGGGACAGGCTTTCCTTACGTCAGGCAAGTCTCTGTGACCAAGAATCTGAGCCTCGGGGTGCTCCTTCTTCAGCCTTTTCAGCAGCTTCAGCAGGGCGCGTTTCTGGGCTTTTGTCCTCGTGTCGGCGGGCTTTCCGTGTTCGTCAAGTCCTCCCTCGTAGCATACGCCGAGCGAATGCTGGTTGTAGCCTCGGGCATGGGCGCCGATGAGCTGTTCGTGGCGCGTCTGATAGGTTGTTCCGTCGCGGGTGATGTAGTAGTGATAGCCCGTGAATCCGAAGCGGTCCTGATGGCAGCGGATGAGGGCGGTCACGGGGAACGGACGGTCACGGCGTGTCGCACTACAATGGACGACGATGAGATGGATGGTTCTCATGGCTCCTGTCTTTTTTATACGCCAGCCATACACGACGTGGTGGTCATTGTGGTGACGATGGCGGTGAGTACGGTAATGATGAACTGGATGATGGTCTTCCAGGTTTTCATGTCTTTAAAAATCCTCATAAAATGTCTGTTTAGTTTTTGGGTTGGTTGAATGATTTGAAAGAGTAGGGCAGGGCCGATGGCTGTCGTGCGTCAGCCCTGCCTGGCGAGGTTAAGGATTTACGGCTCAGGATTCTCCTCGCTGCCGGTGGTGTACTCGGGCAGTTCGCGGATGCTGGCTTTCTTGGTCACCTCCTCGCGCGAGAAGCGTCCCGTGCTGCGGGCCTTCAGGTAGGCGCTCACCACGTTGGTGGCTGCCGAGAAGTCTTGAGCCCTGTCAGCACCACGGGTCTTGATGCCAGCCGAGAAGATGCAGAGGTTGGGAATCTTCACCGACTTGCCTTCCAGCACCAGCTCGCGGATGCAGTTCACCATGTCGGTCAGCACTCCCTTGATGACACCCTCGGAGTAAGGCGTGTTGTGCTGCGCCATGTGCTCCGCCAGATCTTCCAGCTCGACGGTCTTGCCCATCGTTACGGTACGGCCGTACCACTGGTTGAAGGTCTTCGATTTCTCGTTCTTGTTCTGATACTTACGATAGAAAATACTCATAGTAGTTACAGTTTTTTGTTGGTTAAATAATTGGTTCTTGGGTGATGGGTGATTGGTGTTGGGTGTTAGTGGATCCATTCTTCACTCTTCACTTTTCACTCTTCATTTTTTACAATGCAAAGGTACGACATTTCCCGTTGGCGTTTTCCGCTTCATGCAGTTTGAGCCCGATAATGCTGCTTATTGTTCAAAGAAATTGTTCATAAATTTGCGAACAATCAATTTTTTTTATTACCTTTGCACTCGTATGATAGCTTCTAAATGAACAGGAGGACGAAACATGACGACACTTGAAGGAATAGACCCGCAGATGATAGCAAACAACCTGAAGCCCTATCAGCCTACACACCCCGGCGAGGTGCTGAAGGACGAACTGGAATATCGCGGCATTTCGCAGCGAGGACTGGCCAAGCAGATAGGCATTTCCTACTCTGCTTTCAACGAGATGCTGAACGGTAAGCGTTCGCTTAGTCCTGAACTGGCCATGATGATGGAGGCTGCACTCGGAGTGGATGCTGCCCCCTTGCTGGCCATGCAGAACGAATACGACATGCTGATGGCAGAGCGCGATGCCTCGTTCATGGAGAAGCTAAAGCAGATTCGCCGTATTGCAGCCATATTCTAAATTTAGGTTATTATGGCAAGCAAAGCAGATTTCGTTCAGTATATAGCCGACCAATGTGGCGGCGCAGGAGAGATAGCGGTCAAGAAGATGTTCGGCGATTATGGCATCTATTGCGACGGCAAGATCTTCGGACTGATATGCGACGACTGTTTCTATCTGAAACCTACCGAAGCCGGCCGTGCCTTATTAAGAAAGGAAGAACTTCGCCCGCCCTATGAGGGAGCGAAGGACTACTTCTACATCGCCGATGTGGACGACCGCGACTATCTTTCTGCTCTCGTCCGCGAGACTTGCAAGGCTTTGCCAGAACCGAAAAAACGCAAGAAATAGAGCATCTCCCTGCACATTCTGCAAAATGTGAAACTATAGAGGCAATTCGCGTAAAGACAATAGGGTAGGGGCGCAACGGCAACTGGTGCCCCCACCTCTGCGAGTCATCCGATGTCGATGCAGAACCGCTCAGACATCCACTTCACGATGCGTGGCGGCAGCACCCTCATGCCCGGAGTCATGCCCATCCGGGCCAGCTCCTTCCGGTAAGGCCGGCACCAGTTCATCAGCGTCCTTACCGACACCCCGGCGCAGTCGGCCAGTTGTTGTTTTGTCATTGCTTTCATAAAATAATATTTGAATTCTAAAATGTATCGTTTTCGATGGCTAAATGTATCGTTTACGAGGGCTAAATGTATCGTTTACGAGGGCAAAATGTATCGTTTACGAGGGCAAAATGGCTTACCGTCGAGTGCCGTCCTTGGCACTTGGTGACGATAGTGACGATAGATATACAAACTTTCGTATAAAGAAAAACATTTAGGTAGGGGGTAAATAATTTCCTATAGGGAAAGTTGCAAAACCTAATGTCACTATCGTCACCGACCGATGTGCTCAGAACGGGAGTTCCTGTTCCTGAGATGTGACATCAGTCTGTGTTTCAGCCGTTTGGTCGTTGGCCATAGCTAGTGTGGGCTGAATCTCGTTGGGTGGAATCTGATATACTTCGTAGAAGCCTCCCTGCTTGGTATGAATCCGCTTGAAACCCAGTTTGGGCATTGCCAGAGACACTTTGCGCGAAGAGAGTCCGCGCCCCACCACGCCGCCATTGATGTACTGGCAGATGCTGGCTGCATTCATCAGCGTGATCTTGTCGCCGGGGTGGGGTGGGCGCAGACGTGAGCGGATGAGCTGCTCCTCGTCGCTCTCTATGCGGAACTGCTGGTTCTGACGTTCCACGATGCGCTGCTCTTGCGGGTCAAACCAGTAGCGGAACCCTTGACGCAGCTCGTCGCGCAGCTGGGCGTAGAGCTGGTCGTAGTCGAGGTTCCACGTGCGTGGGTCGTCGATATGGTCCACCATGAAGCAGAGCCAGCGTCGGTTGCCCGTGTCGTCGGAAAGGAAACGCTGCTGGTTGCCCGATCCGCAGAACGATGCCAGCCGGTGCTTCTCCTCGCGGAAGCGTGCGTAGGGCCGACGCTCCTTCACCTTCTCCGAGGTGGCCAGGGCTTTCAGTTCCGAGATGTCGCGCGGGTTCTGCAGGTCTATCTCCTCAATCTCCACCAGGCAGTTTTCGGCCAGAGCCAAGTGGTCGTCCTTCGATGAGAACGAGTTGTGGGCGTTCTCCCAGAAGTACATCCTGAGCTGTGGTGGCAACAGGTGACGGAAGAACGTGGTCTTGTAGATGCCCTGCCGCCCTATGAGCACGAATATCTCGTGGTTCGTAGAGAAGTCGCTCATCCATGTGGCCACCATCGCAACGAGCCATTTGTGGAGGGCCCACCCTAAAAGTGATTCTTCACTCTTCACTCTTAACTCTTCACTTTCTACGACATGCCCGCACAACTCCTTCACCCTGTCTTTCCCGTCCCATGCAGGCAGAGCCTCGATATACTCGCGCACAGGATGATAGAGCCGAGCAAAGTCCGACCGGAGCACATCCATCACGTCCGACTTCAGCACACGCTTGCCCGTGTCTGCCGCCATCTGCGAGCGGATGGAGCAGACCACGCGCTCGTCAAGGGGAAGCCCATCACAGGACCCATCAAGCCCACCCTCGGCCCCTCCCGAAGGGAGGGGAGCTTTGAAGTTTCTGTCCATAAAGGAATCCATACTCCCCTCCCTTTGGGAGGGGTTGGGGATGGGCTCTCCCCTTTGGGAGGGGTTGGGGGTGGGCTGTTGGGGCTTGTGTTTGTACATCAACTGATCCGTCACCACATTATAGATGACCTCCACACGTTGCCGCAGCCAGTCCTTAATCTCCGGCAGGGTGATCATCGACGTCTCTTTCGACTTGCGCCCCTGTCGGTTCAGTCGCCATGTGCCGTGCTCCTGCGTCTTGCGGTAGCAACTGCGAATGGTGGCCTCGCGCTCTTTGCCGCAGTAGTCGCTCCACTCCTGCGAGGCCCATTGCAGCAGTTCGTCCAGGTCCACACCGTAGCGGTTCATCAGGAATGCCGCATGCATCACGTAGTCGTGGTGGTGCCCACTCTGGTACACCAGTCCGCGCCCTGCCAACGCCTTCTCCACCCGTGGCCATGCATCCTCCACGCTGACATGGTGCGTGCCTGCCGCATACTCCCGTCGCGGTTTTCCCCGTTCCTTGTCGGCAGAAAAGTTGGCTGCCAGAATCTCCTCGTCGGTAATCACGAAAGGCTCTGCCTCCAAGTTCACATACACATCAGGATCGTGGGCCAGTCCGCACAGCCGCGAATAGTCCGCACACTGCGCGTCGTACTCATGCCCCACCAGTTCAGCATAGTATCGGTTGCCTTTGAGGAAGGCTGCAGAAAAGCCCACCCCCAACCCCTCCCGAAGGGAGGGGGAATTTGTCAGACCGTCTGCTGCCGCTGCGCGCACGTATCTATAAATAATGCGCAGGCCTTTGCCGCTGATGGTGCGATAGACCAGCAATGTGTGCGGGTCGTTTTTCGCCTTTCGGAACGCCTCGTCAAGTACCGAGGAATTACTCCCCTCTCCCTTCGGAGAGGGGCTGGGGGTGAGGCCGTCAATATCCACCAATGCCAGCCCCGTGAACCCCAGCACATTGGCCGCCCCGCGCCCATTGCCGTCGAACAGCACGCCGATGGAGCAAGCCGGCACGAGGCGACGCTTCACCTCCTCGTCGGCTTTCGCCTTGCCCAGCACGGATGCCATCTGACGGTAGCTCTCCGTCTTCTGTTTCACATCGTTGTCATAGTGGATGAGTCTCACCATTTCCTCTATCCCCACCGCACGGCTCGGCGATGAGTTCAGACTCTGGAATAAACTTAGTTTCTGTTGTATCATAATATTTCGCTTTTTTATTGATTATGACACAAAGTTACTAAAAAAGAAATTGCCCGTCAAGGGCAATCGATTTGGGTAAAGTGATGGGTAAACAAGTCAAGCCGCTGGTAAATCGTCTGGTAAAAAATCGGTCTTTTCGTAGGCTGTTTCTGCTCGTGGTGAAGCGTCATTCCCTCTCGTAGAGAAACTGCCTGAACCGCTCGGCTATCCGCTTCATCCGGTCAAAGGGGGCACGCCTCTTCATCAGCGTAGAATCGTATTTCCATTGACGGAACGGTTTGCAAAAGAGCGTCTGGCTGATGTTTTTCACCGACTGCTTCGAATAGAGCCGTCCCAGTTCGGGAGGTATCGGCACCTGCTTCACCCACGAGTCGAATCCGTCGAAGTCGTCATCGGCAAACAGCCCCTCGTCGCTCAATGTCCGGAACACCGCCTGCCAGTGGCTCTGCTTGTCGAAGAGCCGTTCGCCCGGTTTCCATTCCTCCTCCATCAGCCGCTCCAGGCTTCGGCAGATATGCTCGTCGGTGAGGTCGGGCTTGGAGGTCGTTGGGGACGGTGGCTTCTGTTGTGCCATAGACTGCTGTGCAATGCCCATCATCGTCAGCATCATGTTGCCCATCCGTTGCTGCTCCCGCTCTTCAGCCCTGATGCGCTCAGCCCTCTCCGACGCATCAATCCTTGCCATAGCCCAGCGGTAGGCCTGCGGCCAGTCATCTTTGAAAGAAAAAGTGGAAGCCAGGTTTTTGATTTCTGCCCTTGCCGCGTCAGCACCCCCGTTGGCCAGATAGTACTCCACCGTCTCGGCCACCATCTTCTGAAGGGTGGTCATCCCCTCGTCGGGGTTTGCTCTGGTCTGTTGCTGCTGCTTCATAACGGTAAAAGGGGCATCTGTTGTTGTTGGGAATATGGGTTGTAAAGAGGCTGTTTTCGCGTGAGTCTTCGCTTGAAATGGGCGAACTGTCTCCTAAAATAACAACGCGTATGCCGCTGCCCACGATACTGACAGTCTGCAGCACGACCTTGCTGGCCGCCCTGCCATTCCCGGCATGCAGTCCCGCAAGTTGCGTCCTTGGTTTGATTGTCAGCATCATATTCTTTTTACCCTAATTTTAAAACATGGAAAACGGAGCAAAGTTACGAATAATATTTCATACTCCCAGCATTTTCTCAAGGATTTTTTTCGGATGTCAAACTCCCGTCCGAATCATTTTGGCAATGTACGTCCAGTTCAAGTTTTCACTTTGCCAACTCTCACAAATCATAACCATTCACCATGAAATATTTGCAATTCCAATATGTTCCAAAAAGATTTTTTGTGTAGGGAAGAGGTCTATTTTTAAAGTCTTTACAAAAGACTTTTGCCTCGCGCTCGTCAATCTGTGTGGTTTCATCACCCCAACAGAATTGATAGTCCTATGTCTGTTTTTTGCTTTAATGTTCGAAAAAAATACGAATTTGGAGATAAATTTCTATAAAAATGCCAATATTTGAGGGGAATTATTTGGTTGTACAAAATTAAAAAGGTATTTTTGCAACAAATTTAGGCTGGTATTCATAAAATAAACGAAGATGGCAACAAAAATACAGCAAATATTAGAGTCTACACCCAATGAATCTGTCTTGTTCGGTTCGTGGCTTTCAAGTCAGGGATTAGATGCCCGTGGTCAGTATGCTTATATGAAAAGTGGATGGCTTGACCGTATATCGAAAGGGGTCTATAAGATACATGGGACGGAACCAAGCCTGTTGACTGCTGTGTCGTCATACAACACGCAACTTAGTAAGAGTTGTGTGGTAGGTGCATATACAGCTTTGGAACTCCGAGGTTACTCCCATTACCTATCTATGGGGAAACCTGTGGCTTATCTGTTTACAGACAAAAGCAACAAGTTGCCTTCGTGGTTGCTTAAAGAGGAGTGGGATATGACCATAAAATACATGACCACTTCTTTCCTGGGCGATGAGCTGTTGGGCGTGGAAACCATGACTGTCAATCAGCGCGGTTTGCTTGTGTCATCACCAGAGCGTGCCATATTGGAGTGTTTGAACTTGCCGGACGCATCGTCTTCTTTACTCGACATCTATTATATTATGGAGAGCATGACAACGTTGCGTCCCAAGTTGGTTCAGACATTGTTGGAGGCTTGCACGTCACAGAAAGTGAAACGATTGTTCTTATATATGGCAGAAAAGGCTGGCCACGCCTGGTATAAGGCTTTGAAACTGGAGAATATTAATCTTGGCACATCCAGGTTTATGATTACTCCAACAGGAAAGTACATCAATAAGTATAACATGACAATATCGAAAGAACTTGCAGAATATGAATGATATAAAATCAAGTGTTTATGCTCAGAAGGTTGAGTTGCTACTCCGTCTCATTCCGATTGTAATGGACGAGAAGGTGTTTGCCATACATGGTGGCACCGCCATCAATTTGTTCTTGAAGGATTTGCCACGTTATTCTGTAGATATAGATCTGACCTATATTCCATTGGCAGACCGTCAGACAAGTTTGGATGACATCAGTTCGCATCTGAAAGCCATCGCAGAAAAGGCAAAGAAAGCATTCAAAGGAATGCACATTGTGCCCAACTTCAGTACTAGCAAACTGCTGTGTGAGTACCGAGGCAAACAGGTGAAGATAGAGGTAAATCAAACCAAAAGAGGTATCGTGGGAGGTGATGTTCAAACTATACCATTGAGTGAGAAGGCACAGGAAGAGTTTTCTCTCTTTTGTGAGGCAAATGTTGTGCCCCTAACTCAATTATATGGTGGTAAGATTGCAGCAGCACTCTCTCGTCAGCATCCTCGTGATTTGTTTGATGTAAAGTATATGGATATTCCATTGAGCGAATGTCGAGAGGGATTCATCTTCTGCTTGCTTGGTAGCGATAGACCCATCCATGAATCATTTGCTCCACGCCTGATTGACCAGCGAGAGGCAATGGAAAACCAGTTTGCAGGCATGACTGATATTCCTTTTACATACGAAGAGTTTGAAGTAACTCGTGCAAAACTCATTAATGATGTCAAGTCGATGATGTCTGAAACGGATAAGAAGTTCCTGATTAGTTTCGAATCAGGTCAGCCCGAATGGGATGGATATGAATTTAAGTACTTTAAGGACTATCCATCTGTACAATGGAAGTTGCTCAATCTGAAGAAACTTGCTAAGCAAAATCCGAAGAAATTGCAGATGGAAGCAGATAAACTAAGGTTTTTCTTTAATTTCAGTCTCAATAATTAACAGCTCACTACTTATGTCATACCAAGATTTTCAACATAAGGTTTATTCATACCTGATTAAATACAAGAAGGAAAACCTTAATATAAATGATAAAGGTACTTCTGCACGTGGAGTTGAACACGATTGTTTATTACCAAAACCATATTGTGATGCCCAATTACCTGTTATGCTTTATGATGGTATTAAAGAAACAGTGAAAGACATTCAAGCAAGCAAGTTTGCATATAAGGCCCACCTTGCAGCTTCTGTACATGTGGCAAGTTCTCAAACTGCATGTATCAACCTATTTGTGCCAATCTTGGAAAGTGAGTATGCAGACCTAATACTTATAGGAGCAGGTATCGTACCCAAAGATTTTGACCATATTGATAGAAACCAACTTCGCAAAGGATATTGTTTTGAGTACTGGGAGTCAACATTAGAAGGAACAAAAGGACTTCTAGGAGACCACAGCCCTCATGCAGGAACAGACTCTGATGTTGCCATTGCATATCGCAACAAGAACAATAAACTGTGCCTTTGGCTGATAGAGCACAAGTTAACGGAGCAAGAATTCTCGACTTGTGGAGGCTATCGTTCAAAGGGAATTTCTCACTCAGAGAAGGCATACTGCACTTCTTGTGGTATTGAAGAAATTTTGGAAAACCACGATAGGTGTTATTACCACAAGCATTGTGGTTACTTTTATTGGAGTATTATGGATGCCCAATCTTCATTCTTCTGTGGTAAATATGAAGGCAATGGCTGTCCGTTTCGAGGCGGCATGAATCAACTTTGGAGAAATCAGTTACTTGCTTTGGAACTTGAGAATAGAGGTGTATTTGAAGATGTCTATTTCTCGGTTGTCTCTCATCCCGAAAATTCTTTTCTTGATAAAACTATGAATGAATATCGGGCACTAACAAATAACTCCCCCAAGTTCTATGACTTCAAATCTAATACGCTTGTGAATGTAGCTGAAGATTATTTGCCTGATTGGGCTAATTGGTATAAAAAGGTGTATTTGGGAATTGAGTAGTGTAACAGTATGATTATAAAAAACAAATGATAGAACGACTCCAACAACTAATGACTCTTGATGCCAATATGAACACTGCCGAGATAGAGTTACGCTTTGAACAAATAGCAAAGATGCTGTTTAGTTGTTTTGCTATTCAGAAGGGAAATATCAGATACCTCTTTAAAGAGATTGAATTTTACTTCTACAATAAGAATCATCGCGATATTATCACTCATCCACGTGTGTCAAAACCTTTATGTTGGTATGTTAATGACTTTGGAGGTATAGATCTTAATTTCGAGAGTAAGATTAAGTTTGAAAACCGACTTAATAGTAAAGGGAAGAATGTCAAGAAGTATGTACTGGATGAAAGTGCATATTTTGGGGGTATCTTAATTCGCCAGTTGAAAGAAGTAGAAAGCGGCGAGATTCTGAAAGGTCCATTGGCTTGCGCTGAATTGTTTAGATGTTATGATGCAACTGGTGTTGACCATGATTTTCCTGTTCTTGTAGAGCATGATAATGGTATGATGGGCTATATCCGTGAACCTCGTGTCAATTTATTGAGTCCAAAACAGAACGAAGTGGGTAAGGTAAACAATATCCTTTACCAATATCATGACAATGTACAACCTTCCAAAGATTCTTTATACCAAGATTTCATAAACTTCAAAGATAAACTTTATGGATATGAAAACCGATAGCTTGCTTCACGATAAAGACACAAACATTGTCTTTTTCTCTCCGTGGCTAAAAGACAAGAAAGAGGGGCATCCTGAGTTTTATCAGTTTCTGAAGAATCTGCTTAATGAAATGGGAATTGAGTTCAAAGAACTGAAATCAACATATGATTATTGGGCACGCGACTATATGCCTATTCAATTGGGCGAAAATGAGTTCTTGAAATATCGCTATTATCCCGATTATCTTGTGAATAGCAAGAAAAAGAGTGATATAGAAACTATAACCAATGCCACAAAAGTGTTACGAGGTATGGGTATTAGTTATCGTTCAACTACTCTTATCATTGATGGTGGTAATATGGTGCCTTGTGGACCATATATTGTGATGACAGATAAGGTATTTACAGAAAACAGGAAAAAGAAAGATGATGCTGACTTTAAGGCTTTGTTGGAATCAGAACTTGGACATCCTGTCATCATTATTCCATGGACTCCGCATGAAGACGATGTTTATGGCCATTCGGATGGCTTTATCAAGTGGTGTGGTGATAATCGCATACTTATGGGTAATCATGGAGATTGCTACCCAGAAGAAGCTGCATCCATCCGTAGGATTCTTGAGAGTTATGGCTTTGAAGTAACTGAAATGCTTTTCAAGGATAAAGTTGATTCACCTTGTTATAATCTCAACTGGGCATATATCAACTTCCTTCAAGTTGGAAAAAACATCATAATGCCCAAATTCAACATTGAAGAAGATGCAATAGCCAAACAATACATCCAAGGTGCATTCCATGATTGCAATATCCGTCAAATAGACATGCCGGAGATTGCAATAGAAGGTGGCGCTTTACATTGTTTAAGTTGGAATGTTTATCTCCCAAAATAACAGGTTTATATGTAAATCACCACCCCGTCTTACTGTTCAAGATTTATCAAAGTTTCATTTGAAAATATAATAATCACCCTTACACCAAAATACTGATTAAGCGAGGGCAAAGAAAGTTTACTTCCATTTTGCAGAGTTTGTAGGATTTATCTAAAATTCATAAACTATGGAGTCGATAGAGATGACACTCTTACTTTAATATCTAAAAAGGAACATCTGAAACTGTCGGATGCTCCTTTGATATAAATAGGATAGGGGAGTTCCCTAAATCTTTTCATGGGGATTACTCCTTGCTCAAACTCTCCTGCGTGTTGGCCTTTATTTCTACAGGTTACACCTTCTTCCTCATCAGCTTGACATACCACTCTTCTCAAAGATGGAACCCCAGAAGTGCTTACCATCACCTCCTAAATCCCAGGGACTCGTCACCTCAAAGGACTTGAAGAGGGGAAATGTAAATGTTATGAGACGACACGGATGGCTGTCTCAAACATTACGAGGCTTTATGGTGCTGAATGTTCATCATCGTTTTACTTTCCCTTCGGATTTCCTATTGTTCAATATCCCAACATTGCCGCCGGCGTTATCCCCAAGGTGGCACAAAGCAAACGGGCAATCTTCAGAGTAGGCTCTGCCCTGCCGGAAACATAGTCGCTTATGCGGGAAGGACTGACTCCAATCTCTGTAGCCAACTGTTTCTGACTCATGTTTTTCTCGTCCAACGACAATTGTATCAACTGGGCTACGGTGGGTTTGCCTATGGGATAGTGCTCCTTCTCGTAGTCTATGACGACATCCGACATCATTGTCAACTCCACGGCATTGCGGTCGTTGGCTGGTGTGTTGTCGTCCACCATTGGCAGCAGTTCTTCAATACGTGCCAATGCGAACTCATATTGTTCTTTTGTAATCTTTGCCATATTCGTATCTCCTTTTATTATATCGTTGAAACGTCAATCTTATCGTATTCACTATGCGTACCTACAAATCGGATGAAGATATGCCCTTCGAATTGCGCTCTTTTGAACATAACTATTTGATTTTACGGATCAAAGATAAGCAAAATTCTCAAATCTTCCAAACATAATTCTCAAAAGTATTAAGTAAGGCACTTAATGTCTATCTTTTGGAGATTGGGAGTTTATGAATATTAAAGGAGCACCCGAAACTGTTGGATGCTACTTTGCAAAATAGATAGGATGGGGGAGTGCTTAAAACTTTTCGTGGGGAAAGCGATTCTTTCTTCAAGGACGTTTTGGCATAAACTCAGGAAATAATGAAATAATACTATTCGAACGGCAATCATATCTCCATTTACCGTCTTATGCCTGTTTTTTGCTTTAAAGTTCGCAAAAAATACGAATTTGGAGATAAATTTCTATAAAAATGCCAATATTTGAGGGAAGTGTCTGGGTGTACCAAAAGGAAGTTTGCCCAGATTCTCCTGCGCGTTGGCCTTTATTTCTACAGGTTACACCTTCTTCCTTATGCCCATGTAATCCATGCACGAACAGAAAGACTTTCTTGCTTTTTGCACCTATGATCAGGTGCCGCCTGATTCTTCACTTCATTATTTTTAGTTCCATTTCTCTACCCGCCCATTCTTCCCCATCTATCATATAGGTGTCCGTACCTATAACTTTAAACCCTACGGATGCATAGCAATGAAGGGCTGTCGGATTATTGTCAAAGACGCCCAGCGTTATCCTTTCAGCACCAAATTCATCTTCCGCCTTCCGGATAGCCAGTTGGAGCATCTGCTTGCCATAGCCCTTGCCTCGCAGTTCGTCATCGACAATCACGAAACCGAAGCGCATCAGGGTTTTGTCTTCTGACGGGTGTCTCAACAGGATATGCCCGATGATGGTATCCCCGACGGTAGCCGTAAAAGGATACACGTTGTCGCCGTTGTATTGCTTCATCATATCCTCCGGTTGTGCAGGGAAATCCTTATACCTATCGGCACTCCAAAGGCGGAATGCCTGCTTGTCTTTGCACCAACTCAAAACTGTCTCTGCATCGTCGGGATGGAATGGGCGGAGCTTCATCTGTTTCATCACTCAATCACAAAACTGCGGGGGTAGAAGTCGCTGTAGAAACGGCCGTCGGTGGCGGTGAACTTCAAAACGCAGTAGTTAGGGTCGGTTACACCACTGGGATAGTACTGCTCGTCGCCATCGCGCCAGATCATTTCTTTCGAGGCAGCATCAGTCAGTACCTCCATCGTACCTCTGAGCATCATGCCTTTAAATCCTTTGGCATCGCAGAAATAGATGCTGGCCTTAGGGTTAGCCTTGTATTGAGCCACACGTATTGAGAACGTGTTGGTTGTAAAGTAGAAAGTTTTGATACCCTCACGCTTGCGTGGCTTCAACATTGCCTTGGTCCAAGGAAAACCTTCTTGATCTACTGACGAGATGTAAGCGAAGGGCTGTTTGTCGGCCATCTGTGCAATGAGTTCTTTAACGCCTGCCAAGGCGGGGTTGACATTCGTGACTTCATCGTTACTGACATCCAACGTTTGGCGCCAACGCTTCAACTGGGGAAAGTACGATTTCATCATGCCAATATATTCCTCTTTGGTGATGGGTTTCTCCAACCCCTCATTTACTGCACCAACAAACTGCGCACAATGTTCTATCATCTCGTCCATCGTGCAGTCCTGCAAGAACTTTCCATCCTTGTAGCAGTACATGCAGTAATCTTCGTTCTTACTGCCGTCGGTATTGGTGCCGAGGACATCTTCTGTTAGCGGCATGCCGCAACTCTGACAAAATCTCTGATCCATATTTCTTCATTTTTTTATTTGAATTTACCGCTAAGAATCCTTTTGCGCAGGCATTTTACAGAGGGCTTGTAATTATTCTTCATATCCTAATTGTCCTGGCAGGCGGAGTTTTTCCTTCTGCGGAAAGGTCGCTTCGTAAGCCTCGAAGGCCTCAGGATGCTCGTCGGCCACGAAATAGCCCTTGGGCGGACAATAAGTTCCCTCACGATTGCCCCAATAGCCAGGAATCAGTTCTTGGGCAAGGAAATAAGGTACTTCAGACTCTCTCGGCTCAGCATGATAGTGAATCTTCATCTTGCTGGCCAAGCCGAAGCCTGCGTGACGATAGAACCCGATGTTACCCTCCATCTGTAGCAGGCCGATGCCCATCGCGCGAGCCTTCTCCAACGCATACTGCAGTAGCTTCAGACCGTAACCTTTGCGCTTGTAGTCGGGTTGGATGCTAATGGGACCGAAAGTCCATGAAGGGAAGTTGGTTCCATCATCAAGAATGATCTCAGCCTTCGAGAACATTACATGACCTATGATTTTATCATCCTCTATCATCACCAAGTCAAGCCCAGGGATGAAATCGGGATTAGTTCTATATTGATTGAGCACGTAATGCTCTGTGCATCCTGGGTGATAAACATTCCAGAATGCCTCTCTCGTAAGGTTCTCTACCTCACGATAATCTTTTGGTTGTTCTAAACGGATAGTCATTGATCTGATTCGATTTTTACTATTTTGACGTTGCAAACTTATCAATAGTTGCAGAGTCTGCAAAAATTACAGGGATATTCTTATCACATTCTTGCTTTCTGCTTGTCGCCGGCTCCAGAACCGCGATACTTTGAGCGTGCCTCATTGAACTTCCAGGTAAGGTCGAGCACAAAGGTGCGACGAGCAGGATTGTGCGTGGTCAGGTCGCGATAGCCGAAGATGATGGCCTCGGTCTTGTTGGTGTTGAAGAGGTCGATGCAGCGCAGGTCGGCAGTCAGCGTGCCCAGGCTGCGGAGCGTGATGTCTTTCTGAATGCCGAGGTTGCCAACGATGCGGGGGCGGGTGATACGGAAGTTGTTGTACTCTCCCTTCGTGGCCCACTCCATGTCGGCACTCAGACGAAGGGCGTGGGGCAGTTCGATGGTGTTGCGCCACGAGCCGTTGAACCAGGGCCGGGAGAGGGTGACGACCTCGCCCGCGGATGTGGGCGACTTGTAGTTCTGGAACATGGCCACAACTGCCCATGTGGGATGCCAGCAGCCAATGGTTGGCCGGGCGGAGGCGATGACGGTGAGACGGTCGTAATCGTCCTGGCTGTTGATGGGGCGCACGAGGCTGACGAGCGGGTCGGTAGATCCGGGATAGGGTTCGGTGGACATGGTGATGGCATCGTTGATGCGGCCGTAGTTCAGCGTCAGGTTGGCCCACTTGTAGGCGGCGTTCAGCACGAGGCTGTGGGTATAGCTGGGCTGCAGGTAGGGGTTGCCGCTCTGGTAGGTATAGCGGTTGATATAGATGGTCGAGCTGGTCAGGTTGGCGTATGGCGGGCGCTCGATGTCGCGGCGGTAGGAGAGTGATAGCTGCACCTTGCCGACGGGAGCGGAGACGACCGCTGTGGGGAACCAGTCGCCATAGTTGCGGCAGACTTCATCCTCGCGCTTGCCGAAGTTGAAGTAGTCGTTCGTCAGGTGTTCATAGCGCAGACCCAGCTGGGCGAACACCTTGCCGAACTGACGGCCATACTCTGCGAAGAGGGCAGAAGACTTCTCGTTGATCTCGGTGTCGGTGGATTTCACGGGTACGGCATCGGTGGCCGTGAAGTCGTAGGCGTCTGTGCGGTGGTTGTACGAGTATTCGCCGCCCAGCGAGAGATTTCCCTTCCAGACGGGATGGCCCAGGATGAGCTTCGTGGCCCAAAAGTTGTTCGAGCTGAGTGTGTTGCTGGTGATGGAGCGGGTGGAAGGTTGCTGTGATACAGCAACAGACGGGACGGCGGTAGTTAATTCCTTCGTGATGCCTGGCGACTGGGTGTCGTCGAAGAGGCCGTCTATGTTCAGATCGATGCTCAGCTGGCCCAACTTGCCGTTGTAGTAGGCGTTGAAGATGTGCTTTTTGAACTCTTCTTCCTGGGTGATGTCGCTCTCTGAGCGTTCCACATAGTTTCCGTTCTCAAAGTTGTTGGTATAGAACATGCCGCTGTACTTGCCGCTGGGATGGCGGTCGTATTTGTAGTAGGCGCCGAGACTGTGGTTTTCGTCCACCATATAGTTCACCTGCAGCTGCGGCGACCAGCCTTTCCAGGTGTTCTTGGCCTCCTGCGTACTGATGCCCTCAATTATATCTTTCCCTGCATAGTAGGTCAGCGTGTTGTCCTGAAACGACTTGCTGTGACCGTAGCTGCCTGCCCAGAATGAGGCGGTGATGTCGAGTCCGCCCGTGCGATAGTTTACGTCGAGGTTGTTGGTCGCTGAGAGTCCGTACTGATACATGCCTTCGGCGCTATCCTGAAACGAGAATCCTTCGCCTTGTGCCTTTTTGAGCGTGATGCGCACGACGGCTCTCGTGGAGGCCTTATAACGGGCACCGGGGTTCTGCACCACGTCCACATGCTGAATCTGGTCGGAACGAAGTCGAGAGAGTTCCTTCATGTCCTGCACCCGGCGCCCGTTGATATACACTTCGGCATCGCCGCGCCCGATAACCTTCACGGCCCCGTCGCGCTCTGCCTCCAAGGATGGAATCTTCGAGAGGGCATCGCTCACCGTGCCTGCCTTCTCCTGAATCGTTCCTGCCACCGTGGTGCGCATGGCATCGCCCTTGGCCCGAGTCTTTGGCAGGCTGCTCTTCACCACGATGCCATCCAGGTGTTGCGTCTGGTTGTACCATAGTGTAGTATCCATGGAAAGACTGTCGTTCTGAGCGAATGCAGCGGTACACATCATCACGGTCATAGCCAGTACGGCTAAATTCTTGATACTTACACCACCAAGGAAATTACTGGCAACAATGTGTAGGCAGGGCGTACCGTCTTTGACGTTACGGTTCGTCTCATTGCTCACGCCGCCGATGAAACTACGGCTCTTCGTCTCGACATTCAGCGAATCGGGCACTATCAGTTCCACGCCACCCATGAAGGTGTGGATATCTATCTCCTCGTCCTCCGTGATGACAGCCTCGCGCAAGTCCAGGCGGAGTCCCCCGCAGAAAGCGTCAAGTCGGGCTCCGTGGAACGACTCACCTTTATATATATATTCATCGCCGCCGTAGTGAACCGAACAGCAGATGCGCTTGCCCTCTTCTGCCGGTGGAATAGGTCGCTGCAGCCATTGGGTTGGGTCGCGACGATAACTGTCGATTACAAGATGTACCCCGACATATAGCAAAACGAATATGCTGAAATACATGGCCCATCGGCCTTCCGACATGGTTTCAAACCATCTCCAATGGAGAATGCCCCACAGAGTGGCCAACTTCAACAGAGCAGCCACGATAAAAATGATGCCAATAACAGTTCTTCTTTTCATAACCTCATTAAAACATTTGATAGTTGTTGCACGATTGCGAGTGCAAAATTAAGCAGGTGCAGCATATCCCGCAAATTTCTGGGATATCCTGCATGGAAATGTGACGAATGGCAGGTTCGCGTGACGAATGGCAGTCAATCTGTTACGAAACGCATGTGCTATCTCGATTTATTTTCGTACTTTTGCACCCGATATGAATGGAATTCAAAAAGAGACTCTTAGGGTACGTATCATCAGCGTCGGTATAACCTGCCTTGCCTTTGTCGTGTTCAAGCCTATTGGCTTAGACGCGTTAGGACTGATGCTATATCTGCACTTCTTGGCCATTTGGCTGCTTGGGGTCGGTGTCTGTTATGTCACAGAGGGTGTCGTTACCCATATCCTGGGCATGCCGACATCGCTTGACAGGGGTGTTGAGTATATTATCCGCCGCAATTTGTGGTTTCAACTGATTAATACGCCCTTGGAGGCACTCTTTATCTGCGCCTACCTCCATTTCCCCATGAGCAGCATAGGAGCCTCAGATCCGTTGACGTGGAAAGGAATCCTTCAGGCTATCCTGCTTCTGGCTTTCTGCTCCTTCGTCATCGGCCTCTATTGGCGATATAAATTTCGTACAAGATTTCTGGCATTAGAGTTGGAAGAGACACGAGAATTGAACAGCCGGCTTCAACTGTTGCAGAAAGAGGCTGAAAATCGTGTGAAGAAATACGAGGATGAAAAGGCTGATATAGTCGCATCCATAGAGCAGCCAGACGACATTATCCTCACGGGTTCTACCAATGAGAAAGTCATGCTTTCCGTCTCCCGCCTATTGTATATAGAGGCGGTTGGCAATTATGTCAAAGTGGTTTACTGGTTTGAGGGTAAGGTTCGTTCAGACATGCTCCGCGCCACATCGAAACAGATGGAAGAAACGCTGCATGCCTATCCCATGATAGTACGCAGTCATCGTGCTTTCATTGTCAACCTCGGCCAGGTGGAACATATTGTTTCGAAGTCTGGCTCTATGCAACTCGTCATGAAGTACAACCATGATGCCATACCCGTCTCCCGCAGCAAAGTTGTAGCCGTCAAGGAAATAATTAAAGGGATTTTGAAGTATTAAGAAAAGGAGCACCCAACATTCGGATGCTCCTTTGTAAAATAGATAGGATGGGGGAGTGCCCTAAAACTTTTCGTGGGGAAAGCGATTCATTCTATTACTCGCTTCTCACCATTTACGATGTATGTGCCTCGCTGCAATCCTTCGAGGCTAGGGGCGTTAGACAGCAGTCGTTTTCCATCAAGAGAATATACATTGTAACGCGCTGCGGATTCCTGCTTTGCGCTATTGATGCCGGTCATCTGGTCGAGGTCGATGAGCGTGTAGTGTTGCGAGCCGAGGCCGAGCTGTTCGGCATATTCCACGGTGTGGGTGCCGTGCAGGTTCTCTATGCGTCGGATGAGCGGAGAGGCATCGTCGCCGGCTACTGACTGATGACTGAACACGAGGTCGAGACAGGCTTTGTCGAGGGCCACGGGGTCGGTGGAGGCCAGGATGCCGATGTCCTTCAGCTGTGGGGTGGCTGGCGAGCCGTCGCAGTCGCAATCCACGGATAGGTTGTTCATCACGTTGATGTACACGATGTCGCGGCCTTCCTGCTTGAAGTAGTTGTGCACGGCCTGGGCGGCTGCTGCCATCGACTCCAGGAATCCGTCCTGGTCGTCGCTCATCCAGCGCGTGGTGCTGCGTCCGGCGGAGTGGATGTAGAGCTTGCCGCTGCTCGATGCCATGCCGATGGACTGGTTCTTAAGCACGCCGCCAAAGCCACCCATGGCGTGACCCTTGAAGTGGGCCAGGTTGACCATCAGGTCGTAGTTTCGCAGGTGTGAACCCACGATGTCGTGCTTGATGTGGCGCGTGTCGGTTACAGCTAAGTTCATCTCGCCCTCTTCGTCCATGATGTCAACGGTGGCGATGTCGTTGAAGCCGCGTTCGGCTATCACACGGCGATGCGCCGCCGTATTTCCGCGACTGCCGCCGTAGGCTGTGTTGCACTCCACGATGTTGGCATTAAGCTTCTGCACCAGGTTCTTGATGAACTCCGGACGAAGATAGTTCGAGCGGCTCGACTCGCCCGTGGAGATCTTCACCGCTACGCGCTTGCCTTCTGCCGAAACGCCCAACGCTTCGTAAATGCTCACCAGCGACTCTGGGGTGATTTCCTTGGTGAAATACACCTTGCTGCCTGTTCCGTCGTTGGTGGTTTCGGTCGTTCTGCTCACCTCTGCCTCGGAATTACTTCCTGCACAGGCACTCAGAGTCATCATGCTGATCAATGTCAGCGATATGATTTTCTTCATACTATATCAGCGATTTCCTTCTGCCCACTTTTGCAATTCAGCCTTTGATGCTCGATTCAAGAGTTTGCCTTCTTTCCAATTCAGGTTGGGATAGGCAGTTTTCAGGTCTGCACAAGCCTTCTTGATGCTGCTGCCGCCAGAGGTGGCAAAGGGAATGACGGTCTTGCCCTGGAAGTCGTAGGCCTCCATGAAGGTGTTGATAATCGTGGGGCAGGTGTACCACCAGATGGGGAAACCGACATACACCACGTCATAGTCCTGCATATTCTGAAGCTTGTCCGTGATGGCGGGACGTGAGTTCTTGTCCTGCATCTCCACCGATGAACGGCTTTGCTTGTCCTGCCAGTCGAGGTCAGCATCCGTATAAGGCTGTTCGGGCTTGATTTCATGCAGGTCGGCTCCTGCCACTTCTGCCAACTGCTGGGCAACGCCCTTGGTCGTGCCCGATGCAGAGAAATAGGCTACTAATACTTTCTGTTCCATACTTGTCTCTGTTTTCTTTTGTGAGCAGGCACTTAGGCTGATAGCCAGCAATGCCGTGAGCATCATTACAATCTTTTTCATACGCTATCTTTGTTTGTTGAATATCAGTTTCATGGTCTCGGGGTCGAGGGGCTTCATGGTGGGCAGTTTCAGGCTCTTCACCATGTGCATGGTGCCCTGCTTGTACGTCTGGAAATGCTCGGTCTTGATGTGGCTCTGATAGGCTTCCTCGGAGGCATAGATTTCGAGGATGCGAATCTGCGTGGAGTCCTCGGCGCTCTGCATCGGAAAGAGGCAGACGACTCCCGGCTCGCGCTCCACACTCAGGCGGTCCACCTCGTTGGCAAACTTCAGGTATTCCTGCAGATGCTCTGGATAGACTTCGATTTCGGCCAGTCGCACAATCATCGTCTCTTGTGCCACAGCCGTTGCGGATAGCATAAAGGCGAATAATATGAGGTATAGTTTCTGTTTCATCTTAGCTGTTATTATTTGTTCTTGCTTGCTGATACCCAAACGGGTTCCTCGTTCATCACGGGTTTGTTCACGGCCATGACGCCGGAAAGGTTGTGCGGCACGTAGGGCTCTTCCAAATAGCGGATATCGTCTGCCGAAAGATGAACGTCGAGGGCCTTCACAGCACCCTCGATGTGGTGCAACTTTGTGGCTCCTACGATGGGCGACTCCACCTTCGTCAATAGCCAGGCCAGCGCTATCTGCGTCATCTCCACGCCGTAGTGGTCGGCCAGTTCCACCACGCGCTCCACGATGCGGTTGTCCTGCTCGGCCGTGCTGTCGTACTTGAAGTGCATGAACGAATCCTCTTGCTGACGCTTCGAGGTCTCGCCCGGTCGCTTGGCCAGCTTGCCGGAAGCCAGGGCGCTATAGGGAGTCATGGCGATGTTTTCTTCAAGGCAGAAGGGGAACATCTCGCGCTCCTCCTCGCGCATGATGAGGTTGTAATGGTTTTGCACGCTGACGAACTTCGCCCAGCCGCGTCGTTCGGCCAGCGCATTCATCTTCGCCACCTGATAGGCGTAGGCATTGGCGATGCCTATGTAGCGGGCCTTGCCCGAGCGCACGGCCTCGTTCATGCCTTCCAGAATTTCCTCGGCGGGGGTCTTGTAGTCCCAGATGTGGTAGATGTAGAGATCCACATAATCCATGCCGAGATGCTCCAGGCTGCTGTTGATATTATTGAGCACATGCTGCCGGCCATCGATGCCCTGCTGGATTTCCTCGTCCGTGCGTGGCAGGAATTTCGTGGCCACCACCACGTCCTCGCGTCGGGCCATGTCGCGCAGGGCACGCCCCACGAACTGCTCTGATGTTCCCAACTGATAGGCAATGGCCGTATCGAAGAAGTTCACGCCGAGGTCGAGCGAGCGGCGTATAATCTCGCGCGTAGGCTCTTCGCCAATCGTCCATGAGTGTTGTCCGATCGTGGCATCGCCGAAGCCCATGCAGCCAAGGCAGATGCGCGACACGCGTAGGTCAGAGTTTCCAAGTTTTACGTATTCCATTTTTCTATTTGACTATTATATGATTTTACAATTTCACGATTTTACCTTTTGGTTTCCGTTCCGACGGCAAAGTTACAAAGAAAATGCGGTTGGATTGTTGATTAAAATACGGATTGTTTAACCAAAATCACGGAAAATTGGTGAAAATGTGTATCTTTGCAACCGCAATGAAGCAAATACTTAAAGTTCACCGCGTCAACGACTACGCCCAATACATTGGTGCGCCACAACTGCATCCGCTCGTCTCGGTCATCCACTACGACGAGCTGGAGCATTGTCGCCATTCCCTCAACAACTACGATGTCTTCGGCATCTTTATTGGTGATGAGACTCTGGAGGAACTTACCTACGGGCTTACCACCTACGACCTTCACCGACACGCCCTGATGTGTGTGGCACCAGGCCAGATAGGAGGCAAGGCCGACACGGGCGAAGAGATACAGACCAAGGGGTGGGCGCTGCTCTTCGACCCGGAACTGCTGCACTGCACCGACCTCGAACGCAGGATGCCTTCTTTCACCTACTTCTCATACAACACCAACGAGGCGCTGCTGATGACCGCCGAACAGCGGCTGACCATCGTCAACCTGCTGGAGGCCCTGCGCCAAGAGCTGTCCGATGCAGATGGCCATACGCAGTATATTATCGTTGCATACCTTCAGTTGATTCTTGAACATATAGCGCGATTCTATGCCGGTCAGCTCTCCATGCAGAGCGCATCCAGAAGCGACCTGCTCACGCGCTTTGAGAACCTGCTGAAGCGATACTACGACGAAGGCCTGCAACTGACTCACGGGCTGCCCACCGTGAAATACTGTGCCCAAGAGCTTTTCCTCTCCACCAACTATTTTGGCGACCTGATCCGCCAGATGACGGGCGATACAGCCGGAAACATCATTCGCCGTTTTGTCATGAGTCAGGCCCAGAAGTTACTCATCAGCGGAGCGAGCATCACCTCCACCGCCGAGCAGCTTGGCTTTGAATATCCCCAGCATTTCACCCGAATGTTCAAAAAGCATTTTGGCGAGTCGCCGAGCCAATATGTGAATCGCAAACGGTAAGCCTTTGCTTCGTTCGTTGGTTCTGGTTTCTTACGATTTAATAAGTTGATGCAGATGCAGCCGTGAACTGCCATAGGCCCCACGCTCAAAGCCGTAAAGGTACAGCCGAGAGCGTGGGGGCTTCCGTTGATCAACAAAACTTTCATCCGTAAGTTTCAATTAAATATTTCACAAACTGCGGGTCCTGAAAGTTGATGGTGCCTGTGTCGTGCTGGTTCATGGTGGCAATCTGAGCCATTTCTTCCGACGACAACTTGAAGTCGAAGATGTTGAGGTTCTGCTCCATGCGCTCCTTGTGACTCGACTTGGGAATGGCCACAATGCCACGCTGCGTCAGCCAGCGGAGAGCCACCTGTGCGGCAGTTTTACCGTACTTCTGGCCGATTCCTGCAAGCAGTTCGCTCTTCACAATGCCGTCCACGCCCTGACCGCCGAGCGGGCCCCAGGCCATCATCTTCGTATCGGTCTCTGCCAGTAATGGCTCTATGCTCGTCTGCTGAATCATCGGGTTGCCCTGCAACTGGTTCACCATCGGCTTCACATCCACATAGTGGGCAAAGTCGAAAAATCTTGCAGCTTGGAAATTAGACACGCCGATAGCACGAACCTTACCAGCCTTGTAAGCCTTTTCCATGGCACGCCAGGAACCGAACACATCGCCGTAGGCCTGGTGGATGAGCAGCAAGTCAATATAGTCGGTCTGCAATTTACGCAGGCTCTCGTCGATGCTTTGTGATGCCTTTTCCTCACCAGCATTACTAATCCACACTTTCGTCACGAGGAAGACGTCCTCACGCCGGACGCTGCTCTTCTTGATGGCAGCACCCACGCCCTCCTCGTTATAGTAAGCCTGTGCTGTATCGATGAGCCTATAGCCCACTTCGAGTGCATCCGTCACACACCGCTCAGCCTCCTGAGGCGGCACCAAAAACACGCCATAGCCCAGCAATGGCATCTCTACTCCGTTTGATAACTTGATTTTCTCCATATCTGTTCGATTATTTAATGTGTAGCTTTCAAATACTGCAAGTCACCGTACCAGTAACTGGCCGTGCAACCGCCGTCGATGAGGAAGTCGGCACCGCTGATGAAACGTCCACGGCTCGACATCAGGAACTCGGCGAGGTCGCCTACTTCATCGGGCGTTCCGGCACGACGCGCGGGCATACCCTCAATCATCTTCAGATAGCCTTCCTTGCGAGGCCCATGCAGTTCGTCGTTGGCCAGTGGGGTGATGATGATGCCGGGCGAAATAGAATTGATGGTGGCTCCATGACGGCCCCAACGAGTAGCCTCATACATCACTCTCAACACGTTGCAACGCTTCGAATACTGATAGGCTTTAAGCGTGTCGTTGATTTCCTTCAGGAACGGCAACTCCAATAGTTCATCTGCAGGAGTCGTGGCCAGCGCCTCGTTCTGCTCCTGTGGTAATGCTGGCAGACGATGGCCGCTTTGCGATGAGATAATCACGCCTGAACCTCCCTCGGCAATCACCTTTCCGAACTCCTCCAACAATACACTTGTACCATAGAGGTCAACGCGCAGAATCTCTTCTACGGGAGCCTGCGAGGGCGATACGCCTGCGGCATTCACCACATGGGTCACCTCGCCCTTGCTCGTAGCATACTCCACCAACTTCAGGATATCTTTCTTCGAGCCAAGGTCACACTTAATGGTGGAGCACTCGAAGCCCGCGTTTTCCAAAGTCTTTGCGGCTTGTTCGGCATGTTCCAGACTATAGTCTGCCAACACGATGTGCTTGCCAGCAGACACGCGGCGGATAATGGCCTGCCCAATGCTGCCTGCACCTACTAATACTGCTACTTGCTTTTTCATAATCTATTGCTATTTTGCCATGTCTGCAATTTCTCTTGCCTCGCTGTCGGCATAGGCAGCCTCTGCTCCATGTATGGGTGTACCTTCCTCTACGTTTGCCCCTGGGCAGAGTTTCTTGATGAAGCGCACCGAGCTGCCCATGCCCGATCCTTCGTTGGTGCAGAAGGGGATGATGCGTTTGCCCGTGAAATCGTATGACTCAAGAAATGTATAGCACACCATCGGCATCGTGCCCCACCAGTTGGGATAGCCCAGGATGATGGTGTCATACTCATCTATAGACTCAAGTGGGCTCTTCACCTCAGGGCGAGCCTGGTCGTGCAGTTCTTGCTTGGCCTCCTCGATGCAGGTCATGTAGTCCTTGCTGTATTCATAGGTGGTGTCTATCTGGAACACATCAGCATCGGGCAGCAAATCCTTTATCTTCTGGGCCACCACTTCCGTATTACCCAGTTTCAGGTTCTTGATACTTCCGTTCACATAGTTCTCTCCGCGACGAGAGTAGTACGCAATCAATACTTTCTTTGCCATAATCTTTCTGTTTTAAGTTTTCGATTGCAAAGATGCGATTAAGCGAGAGCAGAGCCAAACTCGTTTGAGCTATGCCGAGCGTGAGCATCTTCGCAGTCGTTCTATTTCGACTGCAAAGGTACGACAATCCCCCGAAACTGCATTAACACAATTTTCGGGGGATTTTACCAAAATGTCGGCTAAGCGAAGATAATTGAAAATCTTAATTATTAATCGCGAAGCGATAACTCTAAACTCTAAATTCTAAACTCTAAAATCTGACGGCTTAGCACCTAAATTTGTCTGTACATAGCGACTGAAATGGGAGAGCGAAGAGAAACCGTACATCTCGCTTATGTCTGTAAATGAGAGCGAGCGGTCTCGAAGCATTCTGCTGATGTCGAGCGATGTGTAACGGGTAATCCAGAACGCTGCCGGCAGACCGCTAACCTTCTTACAGACCTCGCTCAGATATTTCGAAGTGACGCAGAGTTTGTCGGCATAGTAGCCGATGTCACGATTCTGCCGGAAGTCACCACGTTCCAGCATCGCCATGAACTCTTCCATCAGCTGATGTTGCTGGGAGGTGATTTTGTCTGCCGGATACAGCTTGGAATGGAAGTCGAAGAAGTCGATGATCATACATTCAACGGCATTCATCAGCGCATCGTGCCGGAAATGATGCTCGGTCTGCTTCAGTCGTCGTTTCACGGCCTCAAAATTCAGACGACATATCTCCTGCTGCTCAGGCTTTAGTTTCATGATGGGGTTCTGAAACAAAAAGAGCTGGCCGCGCATACCGTAGTTGCTCTGGGGCGTGCTGAGTTCGATAAACTTCTGCGTCACATAGATGACATCCACGCGGAAATCCTCGCTCTCCGTCAGATTCATCACCAAGTCCCCCCGACGGGCTATAATCAGGCAGTCGCCAGCCTCGAAGCGGAACGCCTGTCTGTTGCGCTCAAACGTGCAATACCCATTGTAGCAATAGGCATGACAAAGGTAGTCGGTGAACTGTGCCTCACCGATTCTCTTCAATGTGTTGTCTATGATGATATGCTGAATCGTTTCCATAGCGTGATGATGTCATTTCTTGTATTTGGCCTTTACAATCTCGTATGAATGTTTTGTCAATTCCCGAAGGAGATTGTCTGGAGCTGTTTTCGCATCAACACCAATCCAATACTTTGGCGACAGATTGAATGGTTTGCCGATACAACTATACTGCGCTTTCAGTTCTTCAATCCGATCCGATTGGCATTTGATTGTGATCACGCCGAAGTTATCGCAATCAAAGAATGAAAACATGTGGCCATTCACATAGAAAGCCAACACCCCTCCAGCATACTTGAAGGCCGTAAATGGCAGCTTCTCTTCCACGTCTTCGCCTAACGAAAGGCAATATTCACGATAGTCTTCTATGTTCATTTTATCTCTGTTCTTGGTTTTGCGGATATATGGGAATGGCTAATCTTGCCCACGCAAAATTACAATAAATCCGTGAACTGAACAAGGATTTCTGGGCGAAATTTCTATTCGGTCTTGCCATCGGCTATTATCAGGGTGTTTTGGATACCCTTAGATAAGCTGCTTTCGTTCGGAAAAACTAAAATATATTATGCATTTCGCTCACTTATTGAATAAAATCTTCACGCTCGATCAAACAAAAAGCGTTGTTTGCTTCTCGCTTACTCAGATTTTTCGTAACTTTGTGCCATGAATGAGTAGTTTACCAAAGTTGATATGACATTACAAGAAGCCATAGAAGTCCGGCATAGTGTGAGGGCTTACAAGAATGTCCATACCTATGCCGATGTGGCCGGCATCAGCGAGGAAGCAGCCATGAACATTGCCGGAGCTTTCGGGGGCGGTATGGGCTGCATGGAAGGAACGTGTGGCGCGCTTGTCGGTGCAGGACTTGTCGTTGGCTTGGTCAATAAGGATAAGGCCAAGTCGATGAAGCAGATGCGACAGATGATGACCAAGTTCCAGGAGCGTAATGGTGCCACACAATGTAAGTTGTTGAAGGGTATCGGGACGAGGGTCGTTCTTCGCGAATGTCCGCTCTGTGTAGCCGATGCTGCTGAGTTTTTGGAAGAGCTAATTCAACAAGAGACGGTATGAGGTGGACGGTACTGGTGGATAATCGCACGAACGACCCAGCTCTGCAGACGGAGCATGGGCTTTCGATTCTCTTGGAAACGGAGCGTCATAGAATCTTGCTCGATACAGGAGCCAGCGACATACTCATTCATAATGCGGAGCGATTGGGGATTGACCTCCGCACGGTGGACTATGTGTTTATCTCCCATGCCCATAGTGACCATGCCGGAGGTTTGAAACATTTCATGACCATCAACGGACGTGCCAAGGTCATCGTGTCGCCCCATGCCATGAGCGGAGAGTTTTTCTCTAAACGCCTGTCCCTGCATAGCATCACGGCAGAGTGGCCCGAGATTCCCCATGAGCGTCTTCTGGCCGTCAATCAGAGTGGAGAAATAGCCGACGGGCTCTATGCGATAGCGAACATACCGCATCAGCATCCCATGCCCAAAGGCAATCGGCACCTCTATGTCCTGAATCCAGATGGTGAATACATCCTGGACGATTTCCGGCATGAGCTGGCCCTATATACGGAAGGCTTCTTGTTTACAGGTTGTGCTCATAGCGGACTCGAAAACATTCTCTCTGCCTGTCCTTTCGCCGTTAAGACGGTCGTTGGAGGCTTTCATCTGCTCGACCATCATGAGACGGAGGACGAATTAAAGAACCTGGCTGACCGATTGATGCGGCAATATCCAGAGACTACTTTCTACACCAGCCATTGCACGGGCGACCATGTATTCCAAACACTCACGCGTGTGATGGCCGAACATCTACATGCTTTCACATGTGGTACTTGTATTGCTCATGCTTGATGGCAACGAAGTGTGATTTAGAAGAAGTTTACGACTTATGACATTACCCAAGTTTATCATCACTCTGGACGGAACATTTCGCCTTGGCATGGTCAACCAGCATAAAGACCTGCTGAAGCCAGGCGATCAATGTATCGGCGGTGGCTACTATACGTTCGATTTCGTTTCCAACCGCATCATCCTTGACCGGGAATCATACGACTTTGGCCGTCCGAGATGGCATCTGCTGGAATCTTTGAAAGTTCCTTCTACATATCGAGGATTACGGCTCATATACAAGTATGACGATGGCTATCACGACGATTTCAATGTGAGTGAAGAATTGAAAATTGAGTATTATGATTGAAAGAATGGTTTCCTAAATGTATCATTTACGAGACGTAACTCTATCATTTACGATGCGTAACTCTATCATTTACGATGCGTAAATGGCATATTTGTTGAAACATATCTATGAAGAAAGTAAAGTACGCCAGACGGTTGGATGAAGAACCCGATGAACACCATGATTAGTCGTAATGATGGTTTCCGACCATTCGGTTTTTATATTAAAGTTATAGATGAGTGAGATGAGCAAGACGTGGACGATAGATGCTGAGGGCGTGACCGAAATCAACAATAGCGCCTTCTACGAATGCAGACAACTCCAGAAGGTGGTGCTGCCTAATAGTCTGCAAAGCATCTGGGAGAAAGCGTTCCGCTATTGCAGCGCACTCACGGAGATGGAGATACCCTCCGACGTGTGGCACATCACCGATGATGTCTTTGAGGGCTGCACCAACCTTCGCCGCATCATCCTCCATTCGAAAGTGATAGACTCGCTCTGCTGGGTGCCGAAAGGTGTGGATCTTATAAAGCAGTTTAACGATTAGGACAATTAGACAAAATAATGGAACACATTGACGAAATCATTAGCGAGATGGCGACAAAGGATGCGAAGGAGCTTTGCCGTGAAGTGGTGTCTATCAACGACACAATGGACGTATTGCGCAGCAAGTGGGTGGTGGAGATCCTGTCAGCCATTCTTTACGGCAGTACGCGCTTCAAGGCCATTCAAGCTGACGTTCACGGCATCAGCGAGAAGGTGCTGACAGAACGGCTCCGGCAGATGGTTGACGATCATCTGATAGAAAGAACTGAATGTTACGGCTATCCTCCTCGGGTGGAATACCGAGTAACGGAGCACGGCAAACGGCTCTATGCCATCATATATCGAATGACGGAATGGGGCGTGGAGCATCGGAGGCTGATGCTGGGATAAAGAGTCACTTACCTGGAGGTAAGTAACGATGGTAATCTGTGAAATTCAGCGTACCTTTGCACTCGAAAACAAAAGAAAGGAAAGATATATGCATTTCACAGATCCCGTTTATCGCAATCCCTACTGGCCCACATGGCCGCTTATCCAGATAACGCAAGGTTGCACTCACAACAGTTGCAAGTTTTGCACGATGTACAAGGACGTGTCCTTCCGTATGCAGCCTATGGAATGGTTGGAAGAGGACTTGAAGGAACTTCAGGCGATGGAGCCTCACGCCAAGACCATCCAATTGTTATCAGCCAATCCTCTGGCATTGAGTTTCGACCGCTTGATGCCACGACTGGACCTCATCAAGAAGTATTTGCCAGAATTGGAGCATATGTACACCGCCACCCGTGTCTCTGACATCAAGAACAAGACCGTGGAGCAACTTCGTAAGCTGAAGGACATCGGGGTGAACGAAATCTCGCTGGGCGTAGAGAGTGGCGATGACTGGACTTTGAAGCGCATCAACAAGGGCTACACCTCTGAGGACATCTTGGAGCAATGCCATAAGCTGGAAGAGGCCGGCATCGCGTATTGGGTGACGTTCCTCAACGGCGTGGCAGGACGGGAGCATAGCCACGAGCATGCCGTCAACTCCGCCAGGATTTTCAACCAACTGAAGCCGATGCTCGTGGGTACGGGCGGTTTGACGCTTTTCCCCGGCACTCCGCTGTTGGAAGAAGCAGAGCGTGGCGAGTTCACTCCTTTGACGGAGCGCGAACTGATGCAGGAACTGCTCACTTTCCTTGAACTGCTGACGTGCGATTGCGCCTTGAACACCCACCACACTTCGTCGATGAACCTCACGGGCCCCGACTTCCTGAAGCGTAAGCCCCAGATTATCGAAGCACTCCGTTATGGCATCGAACATTTTGACATGGACGAACTGACTAACATCAGACAGAATAAACGAACATTATAGAAGGCGATATGACAAAAGCTTTATTTATCAATGGAAGTCCGCGTAAGAACGGCAATACGGCACAACTGCTGAAGCCTATCAGTTCCCGAACTACGTCCGTTATGATGCTGCCACATTCGATGCCACGCATAAGGCCGAGGTGCGCGACACGCAATTCCCTAACGATATGGAGAAGGCCTATAAGTTAGGAAAAAGACTCGTAGAACGATGCCATGAATGAAGATTTCTCTTAAAAAATCTTCGAAGGTTCCAAAAGGAACAATGCGAGGAAGACAATTCTATATGAAATAAATAACAGCATCTAATGCTGATGAACTGATGGAGAAGCGAGAGCAGAACCAAGCTTGCTTGGGCTATGCCTAGTCGCGACAGAAGAAGACCGAAGGTCAAATGATAAAACAGCTTTATGATATGCAACTTGAAGTGTTAAAACATAAAAAGTCCCTCATTTAGAGGGACTTAGTTCAAATTACTCCAAGTTGTTCAGAGTTGTTTATAAGGGGTCACTTGCCCACGCAAAATCTACTTTCCGACGCAGAAGTTACTATCTGCAAACATAAGTGGCTGATAATCAATGTAAATGCCTTTGTTTTAGGGTAACTAAAGTGACTCCGAGGGACAGTGGAGGGACGCAAAATAGGCAAAAATCTGCAAATATGACTGCCTTCAAAAAAAGAAAATGCAAACATCTGCAAAATCGATTTTCCAGTTCTTTGTATATTCACATTCGTTAACACGGATTTTTGCACATTTTTGTATTCTCTGTGAAGCGAGTGAAATGCAACTTCCAATTTCTGTCCATTTAGGTACATTTAT
>Ga0247608_10001145_pt1 | contig 38286 bp, 28 predicted proteins | sample 176DNAGHGlowgp2_FD_193490 | JGI IMG/M metagenome (GOLD analysis project Ga0247608, IMG submission 193490) | Sheep rumen microbial communities from Palmerston North, Manawatu-Wanganui, New Zealand - 1766 DNA GHGlow gp2 | ecosystem: Host-associated > Mammals > Digestive system > Stomach > Rumen ...
GAATTATTTCGTAATTTTGGCAGAAAAAGCAATCTTTCTTTATTTAAAGGCAGTTCGGGGTATTGAGGAAAATCAGGGTTACGGATAAGAGACGGTTCTCAATTCCACGTTCTGCATCAAATTGCTTTCAAAGAACTCCGACTCAGAGCCACCAGCCGTTTCTATGACCCTTTATCGGTTGCAAAGGTACGAAGAATTTTTGAAACCACTAAACTATTCGCAATCTTTTATCATGGGATTTAACTTTATCTAATTTTATCTAACAACAATTTACTCCAACTTACAATTTGATAGGAAATCGAAAGTATTTAAGGCGTATTTGTGTCAATTTGTAACAAAATTCAAATAATAATATTACATAATGTAAGCAATTCAATATTTTAACACGCAAAATGTTTTGATTTCTTTTGTCTTTCTTTCATTTTATAATATCTTTGCACTCTGTAAATAACAAAATGACACTTGTATGAAAGTAAAGAGACGTTGGATAATCTTGATGGCAGCAATGACGTTGATAGCCATTGCTGGTGTGTTTGTAGGTGAGCCCGCGTTTGAGTGCGACTGGTCGGTGATTTCTGCTGCTGACGTAGCCTGGCTTATCACGGCCACCATCTTTGTGCTGATGATGACACCTGGACTGTCATTCTTCTATGGCGGTATGGTAGGAGCGAAGAACGTCATCAGCACCATGCTCCAGTCGTTTATTGCTATGGGACTGATTTCTGTTCTGTGGGTGGTGATTGGATTCTCACTCTGTTTTGGCGATGATATCGGAGGTATTATTGGCAATCCGCTGACGTTCCCCATGTTCCACAACGTAGGAGGTGCTGTCTATACTACGCCCGCGGGTAATATATTAGGTGGAGCCACTATTCCACTGGCTCTCTATGCCCTGTTTCAGATGAAGTTTGCCATCATCACCCCGTCGCTGATCACAGGGTCGTTTGCCGAACGTGTGCGTTTCTCTGCCTATATGTTCTTCATGATGTTTTTCTTCTTTATGATCTACTGTCCGCTGGCCCACATGACATGGCATCCAGAGGGGCTGTTTTGCCGTTGGGGAGTCATCGACTTTGCCGGAGGCATCGTGGTGCATGCCTCCAGTGGTGTTGCCGCTCTTGCCGGAGCCATCTATTTAGGCAGGCGTAAAGCAGAAACCCGCAGAAGCGAACCAGCCAACATTCCCTTTGTGCTGTTGGGAGCGGCCCTGCTGTGGCTGGGCTGGTTCGGCTTTAATGCGGGTTCGTCGCTTCATGCTGACGGACAGGCAGTGAAGGCATTCCTGAATACCAATACAGCCTCGGCTACTGCCATGATGACCTGGATATTCTTCGATTGCCTTCGTGGCCGCAAGCCTTCGGCCATGGGAGCCGCTGTCGGATGTGTGGTAGGTTTGGTGGCCATCACCCCGTCAGCAGGCTATGTCACGGTGGGGCAGAGCATCTTCATTGCCTTCGTCATCACGCTAATCTGCAATATTGCCGTCTATTGGCGTTCACGTAGCAGCATCGACGATGCCCTCGACGTATTCCCCACTCACGGCACAGGCGGTATCTTCGGAACTGTGCTGACAGGTATCTTCATACAAGAAGGACTGACTGCAGGCACGTGGGACGGATTCGTGATTTTCCTCTACCATCTGCTGGCCATCGTCATTGTCTTTGTCTATACATTTGGCATGAGTTGGATGGGCTATACGCTGATAGACAAACTGATACCCATGCGTGTCTCCGTCTATAGTGAGAAAGTTGGACTCGACTACAGTCAGCACGATGAGCACTACGGTCTGGCCCATGTCGGCGAACGGGAAATAGCGGAATACGAAGAGCATATCCGCGAGAAAGAGATGAAGACGTAAATAAGTACATAAAATAAACAATACAAATACAAATATGAATATCAGGATAAACGAATTGGTTGACAGCCGTAATACGGTAAACAAATGGATGGAACGTTTTGGAGTTCGCTTCGGAGTCTATAAGCATGGAATTTTCAATGAACAATTGTTCCCTTTTGACTCCATCCCCCGAATCATTTCCAGCGATGACTGGGCTTATCTGGAGAAAGGACTCCGCCAACGTGTGACGGCACTGAACAAATTCCTATGGGATGTCTATCACAACAAACGCATCATCAAGGATGGTATTGTACCCGAGGAGTTCGTGTTTTCCTCGAAAGGCTATATGCCTGAATGTGAAGGCATCAGTCCGACAGGAGAGGTCTATGCCCACATCGCAGGCATCGACCTCGTAGAAGGCAAGGACGGACAGTGGTATGTACTGGAGGACAACCTGCGCATTCCCTCCGGCGCCAGTTATCCGATGATAGCCCGCGAGATTACCCGCAAGGTGTCGCCACAGACCTTCACCCAAAATGACGTGGCCGAAAACCGCGACTATGCCCGTCTGCTTGCCACGATGATGGAAGAGATGAACGACGATCGGGGCCTCTCGGTCATCCTCACCCCAGGCCGCTATAACTCGGCCTATTTTGAACATAGTTATTTTGCCGAGAAGACGGGAGCCACGCTGGCCTATCCCGGCGACCTGTTTGTGGAGGACAACAAGGTGTACTATGCGGGTATCTACAAGGAGAAGACCCGCGTGGGCTGCATCTATCGTCGTGTGAGTGATGAATATATGGATCCGCTGCTGTTTGAGGCTTCCTCACTGCTGGGCATCCCCAATGTGATGCAGGCCTACAAGGCTGGCAACGTGGCACTCATCAATGCCATCGGCAATGGCGTGGCTGATGACAAGGGTATCTACTATTTCGTACCGAAGATGGTGGAATACTATCTCGACGAGCAGCCCATCCTGCAGAACGCTCCCACTTATCTGCCTTATTTCGAAAAAGACCGCGACTATGTGCTGAAAAACATCCGACGGCTGGTCATCAAGGATGTCAGCGAGGCAGGAGGCTATGGTGTGGTGTTCGGCAAAGACCTTGCCGAGAAGGAACTTGGCGACCTGACGGAACTGGTCAGAAGCGAGCCTCGCCGCTGGATTGCACAGGAAGTCATTGACTTCAAGGACCTGGAGATTCTGGAGGGTGACCAGACCGTGTGGCGCAAGGCCGACTTGAGAGCCTTCGTCGTCAGCGGCAAGGCAGTGAAGGTGTGGAAAAGCGGTTTGACGCGTTTCTCGAGAAACCCCAACTCGTTTGTGGTCAATTCCTCACAGGGTGGAGGTTTTAAGGATACATGGGTGATGGAAGCATAAGTGAAAAGTTAATAGTTGGAAGGATGACACAGAAAAATTTGATATCAGCAACCAAGGCGAACAGCCTCTACTGGCTGGGGCGCTATGAAGAGAGAGTGTATATCACGCTGCATTTGCTGCGTAAGTGTTACGACAAGATGATCGACGGAGAACTGGAAGACTATTCCTTACTATGGACACGTCTCGATGTCAACGGTGTCTATCAGTCGAGTGAAGAATTCACCTTCGGCATGATGTACGACGAAGACAACATCGCTTCGGTGATGGCGGCACAGGTCAAGGCCAAGGATAATGCCATCCTCCTGCGCGAAAACATCATGAGCGAAACCCTCAGTTATCTGGAGATGAGTGTGGCACTGATGAAAGAGTGCAAGGAGCGGCACGAAATGAACATCACAGCCCTGCAACCCGTCATCGACTGGTCGTTGGCGTTTTGGGGCTCTGCAGAGCAGCGTCTGCGCAACCATAAGGCACTCTATATCATGATGATTGGGCGCAATGTGGAGAATCTCGACATGCTACTGCGTTTCGACTATCCCTACGAGCGGGTGGCACTGGCCTACGACTCACTGAAACGCTACATCCGTCAGATTTCTACAATCGTCGACGACCACATCGAGGGGCAACTCAACAGTCTCATTATCGAGGAGCGTTTCAATCTCAATGATGTGGAATACAAGAACAAACTGCTGAAGTTTATCAACCAACTGGTCAGAGTGTGAAACGCTATCTGTATAACTATCAGACAGTGGTCGAGTTCTCCGAGTCAGTTCCAGCCCATGCCGTCATGCTCCGCTGCCAACCAGTCGGCAATACCTGCCAGACAGTGGAGCAGGAACATCTGGTCATGTCACCCAGTTACTGGCTGCAAGCTGGCAGCGATGCGTTTTATAACCGCATTCTCTTTGGCGGGACCACCGAGCCGCACACCGTATTCGCCTATGTCAGCATGGGCATCGTTACCACCGACACCTATCTGGTCAAGTATCGCGGCGAGAACCTGCTCCTCTACCGTCAGCCCACACCATTTACTACAATTGGAGACGGGATTACGGATATTAGTGAAAACAGCATCCAAGCCGCTTATGACATCTGCCAATGGATTAATGAGAACATTGCGTATCAGCCACAGGCCACCACAATAGAGACCACGGCGGCAGAAGTGATGCAGTCGCGTCAAGGCGTATGCCAGGACTTTGCCCACCTCATGATAGCCCTCTGCCGAAGGCAAGGCATTCCTGCCCGCTACGTCAACGGATTCCTTGTGGGCGAGGGGGAGACCCATGCCTGGGTTGAAATTTTCGACGGCTACAACTGGCTGGGCTTCGACCCCACCCACAACTGCCGCATCAGCAACGGCTACGTCAAACTGGCCCACGGGCGCGATGCCCGCGACTGCTCCGTCAGCCGTGGCATGTACACAGGTCAGGCCAGTCAGCAAACCACGATTCACGTTACATTACATGAGATATGATTAAGACAATAGTATCCACGGAACTGCCTGTCGATGAACAGTTCCGCATCCGTAAGAATGTCATACAGAACGGTAAGGAAGGTCTCCGCTTCTGTGTGGTTACAGGTACTCACGGCGACGAACTCGAGGGGCAGATGGTGTGCTACGAACTGGCACGCATCGTAGGAGAGCATCCCGACTTGCTCTGTGGAACGCTGGAAATTTATCCGGCATTGAATCCTCTGGGCATCGACACCATCCAGCGGGGTATTCCCAATTTCGACCTCGACATGAACCGCATCTTTCCCGGTGACCCACAAGGCACGATGGCAGAACAGACCGCTCATGCCATCATCGAGGACATCAAGGGGGCTGATATGGTCATCGACATCCATTCCAGCAATCTCTATCTGCGGGAGACACCCCAGGTACGCATCAATATACAGAATGCCGAATGGCTCATGCCATTTGCCGAATGGCTAGGCATGGATTTCATCTGGGTTCACGATGCTGCCACTGTATTGGAGGCAACGCTGGCCCACTCGCTCAATTCCACCGGTACGCCCTGCCTGGTGGTGGAGATGGGTGTCGGTCAGCGCATTAACCATAAGATGTGCCGTCGGTTGATAGAAGGCATCCTTCATCTGATGATGCGCATGGGCATGTGGAAAGGCAGTGCCAGTGCAGATTTGCCCAAACCCATCGTCTGCAAGGGCGACTATGTGACTTTCCTCAATGCCGAGACGTCTGGCGTATTCCTGACAGAACTGAAATGCGGTATCAACGTCAGCCGCGGTCAGACCATCGGACAGATTGTCAATCCGCTTCGCGGCCAGGTACTCAGTAACGTTATTTCTCCAATTGATGGCTATCTGTTCACCATTCGTGCCTACCCGATAGTCTATGAAGGCTCGCTGATGGCGCGAATCTTTAGGAGTGAAGAGTAAAGAATGAAGAGTGAAGTATTTTTATGAGAGTAGAAACTATATTTGAAATGAACTCGCCCTACCGCGATAATTTCCGTATTCAGGGCTATCGGTTTGGTGAAGGAGCCAAGACATTGGCTATTGTGGGCGCCATGCGTGGCGACGAGGTGCAGCAACAGTACATCTGTTCGCAACTGGTGAGCCGCCTGACGATGATGGAACAGCGTGGTGAAATTGTTGATGGCCATAGCCTGCTGGTCATTCCCTCATGTAATCCGTTCTCGATGAATGTCTGCCGCCGTTTCTGGGCAATGGACTCGACGGATATCAACCGTATGTTTCCCGGCTACGACCAGGGGGAGACCACCCAGCGCATTGCCGCTGCCATCTTCACAGCCCTCAATGGTTTTGAATATGGCCTGCAACTGGCCAGTTATTATGTGCCTGGCGACTTCATCCCCCATGTGCGGATGCTGAAGACGGGCTATGAGGATGTTGAGACTGCCAGGCTCTTCGGCATGAAGTATGTCACCATCTGCAAGCCGCGCCCGTTTGACACCACGCTGCTCAACTACAACTGGCAACTTTGGGCAACCAGGGCTTTCTCCGTCTATGCGGGACAGACCAACCAGATCGACCTGAAGACCAGCGGCGAGACCATCGATGCCATCCTGCGCATGATGCAACGGACGGGCATAGTTAGTCACGGCTCTTTGGGTGCTGCCTACGAATCTGTCGTCATCGACGAGGTAGAACTCCTCCACGTAAAGGCTCGTCACGCAGGCATCTTCTATCGGTTAGTGAATGCAGGTAGTCGCGTATTCCCTGGCGAGTCACTGGCTCACATCATCGACCCTTATAATGGGCAGATACTCAACGATGTCAAAGCGACAGTCGAAGGCACTGTGTTCTTCGCCCACAACCGTCCCGTCGTCCTACAGAATGCATTGCTATTTATGATACATACACTTTAATATTTAATAATGATGAATGAAAAATTTGAAATAAAAGAGCTTGACCAAGTGGTCGTTCGTTTCTCTGGTGATTCTGGCGACGGTATGCAGTTGGCCGGTAACATCTTCTCTACTGTGAGTGCCACCGTTGGTAATGGTATTTCCACGTTCCCCGACTATCCTGCTGATATCCGTGCCCCGCAAGGTTCTCTGACAGGTGTCAGTGGTTTCCAAGTGCATATTGGTGCAGGAAAGGTTTATACCCCTGGTGACAAGTGTGATGTGTTGGTGGCAATGAATGCTGCAGCCTTGAAGACACAGCTGAAGTATTCAAAGCCGCAGGCAACCATCATTATTGATACTGACTCTTTCGGTCCTAATGACTTGAAGAAAGCGCAGTTCCAGACAGAGGACTATCTGGGTGAGATGGGTATTGACCCAGACCGTGTCATCCAGTGTCCATTGACAACCATGGTGAAGGATTGTCTTGCAGATACAGGAATGGACAATAAAGCAGTCTTGAAGTGCCGTAATATGTTCGCTCTCGGACTGGTTTGCTGGCTCTTTGACCGTGATCTCTCTCTGGTCGCTAACTTCCTTCGTGAGAAATTCGCTAAGATACCCGCTATTGCAGAGAATAACATCAAGGTCGTTCAGGCTGGTTACGACTATGGACATAATACCCATTCCTCAGCGATGAACGTATATCGTATCGAGACTAAGGAGAAAGAGCCTGGTCGCTATATGGATATCACTGGTAACAAGGCGACAGCCTATGGCTTTATCGCAGCCGCCGAGAAAGCGGGTCTGAAGCTTTACTTAGGTTCTTATCCTATAACACCTGCAACAGATGTGCTGCATGAGTTGTCTAAGCACAAGTCATTAGGTGTGACAACTGTTCAGTGTGAGGATGAGATCAGTGGATGTGCCTCTGCCTTAGGAGCCTCTTTTGCAGGAGCCTTAGGTGTGACATCTACCTCAGGTCCTGGTATCTGTCTGAAGTCTGAGGCGATGAATCTTGCAGTGATTATGGAATTGCCTTTGGTGGTACTTGACGTACAGCGTGGCGGTCCTGCTACGGGTCTTCCTACAAAGTCAGAACAGACAGACCTTCTGCAAGTGCTTTTTGGGCGTAATGGTGAGAGCCCGATGCCTGTGCTGGCAGCTACGAGTCCTGCCGACTGTTTCGACGCAGCCTACCAAGCATGTAAGATGGCATTAGAGCATATGACTCCGGTAGTACTTCTCACCGATGCTTATATTGCCAATGGTTCTGGTGCCTTTAAACTGCCAGAGATAACCAAGCTTGATGCCATCAATCCTCCATACGTTCCAGAGGAGTTGAAGGGGAAGTGGACACCTTATATGCGTGCAGAAAACGGAACTCGCTATTGGGCTGTTCCTGGTCGTGAGGGATTCACCCATATCCTTGGCGGTCTGGAGAAAGACTCAGAGACTGGTGCTATCTCAACGAATCCTGAGAATCACGATTTGATGACTCGTCTACGCCAGCAGAAGATTGCTAATATTCAGGTACCTGACTTGGAAGTAGAGGGTGATGTGAAAGATGCTGATTTACTCGTAGTAGGCTTTGGTTCAACCTATGGTCATCTGCATTCTGCGATGGACGAGCTCCGTACCAAGGGCTATAAGGTGGCACAGACCCACTTTAAGTACTTGAACCCACTGCCCAAGAACACGGCAGAAGTGCTCTCTCGTTATAAGAAGGTGGTCGTTGCTGAGCAGAATATGGGACAACTTGCCGCCTACCTGCGTATGAAAGTGGATCACTTCACGCCTGAGCAGTTTAATCAAGTGAAGGGTCAGCCATTCGTAGTGGAAGAGTTAGTCAACGCATTTGAGGACATTTTAAAGAAGTAAAGCTATGAGTACATATACAGCACAAGATTATAAGAAAGGACAGCCACGTTGGTGTCCGGGATGCGGTGACCACTTCTTTCTGGCATCGCTGCATAAAGCATTGGCAGAAATAGGTGTTGCTCCTTATGATACTGCCGTTATTTCTGGTATCGGTTGTTCCAGCCGTCTGCCACACTATATGGCAACCTATGGTATGAATACGATTCACGGTCGTGCTGCTGCTATTGCGACAGGCGCAAAGGTAGCTAACCCCAATCTGACTGTATGGCAGGTTAGTGGTGATGGTGATGGACTTGCTATTGGTGGTAATCACTTTATCCACGCCAATCGTCGTAATATTAATCTGAATATGATTTTGCTGAACAACCGTATCTACGGTTTGACCAAGGGACAGTATTCTCCAACCTCTCCTCGTGGCTTCGTCTCTAAGTCGAGTCCTTATGGTACAGTGGAGGATCCTTTCCGTCCTGCAGAGTTATGCTTCGGTGCTCGTGGACATTTCTTTGCCCGTGCTGTTGCCACTGATTCCCAAGGTACTGTGGAAATCTTAAAAGCTGCCTATGAGCACAAAGGCGCTGCTGTTTGTGAGATTCTGCAGAACTGTGTCATCTTTAATGATGGCACACATGAGAGTGTTTACAACAAGGAAGGTCGTAAGAAGAATGCCATTTACGTTCATCATGGCGAGAAACTAGTATTTGGTGAAAACAATGAGTTCGGTCTTGTGCAGCAAGGTTTCGGTCTGAAGGTTGTTGAGATTGGTAAGGATGGCTATACCTTAGACGATGTCCTTGTTCATGACGCTCATTGTGAGGATAATACCTTGCAGTTGAAACTTGCCCTGATGGGTAATGGTGACGGATTCCCTATTGCCCTTGGTGTCATCCGTGATGTAGATGCTCCTACATACGACGACTGTGTGCAGGCTCAGATTCAGGAGGTCAGCAGTCAGAAGAAGTATCATAATTTCTCAGAACTTCTGGAGACCAACGACATATGGGTTGTAAGATGATGAAAAGACAGAAGATTAATATATTGTTGTGTGACACATTCCCTGGACTTTTACCGCCAGAGATTCCCTCTTATGCGTCAATGTTTAGGGAAATGTTCCGTGCTGTTGACGGTTCCTTAGAGTTCGAGGTGTTTCCCGTAATGGCGGGTGTCTTACCCAAGGAACTGGAGAAAGACGAGTTGTATCTGATTACAGGAAGTAACAGTTCCGCTTACGATGATGACCCTTGGATTCTGGAACTCATTCAGTGGATTAGAGATGTAGCTTCACTCAATATCAAACTGATTGGGATTTGCTTTGGGCATCAGGTCATTGCACAAGCGTTAGGGGGCGAGGTCAAGCGGTATGCCGGAGGTTGGGGTATTGGTATTCGTGAATCTGTCATCACAGACGAAATCATGCATCAATATTTCCCAAATGGTCGACTGCGCCTCTTGTATAATCATCATGACCAAGTAACTGTTCTTCCTCCTGGTGCCATTGTTATTGCCCACAACGTTTTTTGCCGACATGAGGGATTCCGCATAGGTCACCATATCCTGACCTTTCAAGGACACCCGGAATTTACGTCAGAATACGAACTTCATTTAATCAGGAACCACGCGCAAGATGAGGATGAACACGTCAAGAATGAGGCCATAAAATCCATTCAGCGCTGGAACCACCAAGGTCGTATGGTTGCACAGTATATTCTTAACTTCTTTAACTTGACATAAGCCAAGAAAAGCGTGTTTCAAGCCTGGAATCAATGAAATTCACTTGACATTCGCCGCTAAAAGCACTACCTTTGCAGTGGATAACATACCGAAAAGGTATTAGATTTAGGTAAAAAGATTGTTTAATTAAAAAGAAAGGATTGACTATGAAAGCGATATTAAACATTGCACTTGTTGCACACGATTCAAGAAAGAATGAGCTTTTGGATTGGGTCAGATTCAATGCCGACCTGCTTTCAAAACACCATCTTTACGCTACTGGTACCACAGGCAGACTCATTAGTGAGCTTGCTTTCGGAACAGAGGAAGAACCGGAATATCCGTTCAAGGACAAGGTGACACGCCTGTTGAGTGGCCCGTTGGGAGGCGACCAGCAGATTGGTGCCATGCTGGCCGAAGGTAAGATAGACATGCTGATTTTCTTCTGCGACAACCTTGCCGTACAGGGTCATCAGAACGATGTTTCAGCCCTGAGCAGACTGGCTTCGCTCTACAATATTGCCTTTGCCACTAACCGTACTACAGCAGACATGCTGCTTACCTCCACCTTGCTTGGAAACGAGTCATACACTCGTATAGACCCTGAGTGCATACAGCATTATGCTAACAGGAAATTGTAGATATATTAAGCAGGCCATTAAAAGTGCTGCGGCAAATGCCAATTGGTTATTGCCGCAACTTTTTGTTATAGGTTATTGAAGCACTTTGCGTCGTTTCCTTCATAGTCTCGGCCCACGCTTCTTTTTCTTCTTCTGCATTCGCCTTCTGAACTCTTCTTCGGCTGGGTCATAGACGGGATTCGTGGTGTCGAACAATCCTAATGACGGTATTCCTATTGACGGCTCGTTATGCTTTTGTGGCTCTGAATAAGTCTCTTCTCTTGGCTGTTCTGCCTGGATTAGACGTGCCTGGCTGTTGATTGTTCGTTGCTGCTCCTTTTCTGCATTGGAATCCAATTTTGACAAAATAGCCGCATAAGACAGACCCCTTCTGATTTGTGAAGCCTTAAAAGTATAGCCGTCTTTCTTAAAGCGCATACCCTGTAAGTCTTTCAGGTCTTTGCTGGCATTCCGTCTCATGACAAGTTCCACTTCCACGCCATTTGCTTTTAGGTGATTCACGAACTCAGGCCATGACTTGCAGCGCAGTAAGCCTGTACCAACGGCATGGTATATCTCGTATTTCGTCTTCTCTGTTCCCCTTAATCGTTCGGTTTTAGTACGTCCTTTACCCTTTGAAAACGTAAGTCCATACTTTCGCTTAAGCAGTTTTGTCACCTGTTCGTTTCGCCTAAAATCATTCTGGTCTGTGATGGTCTTACCCTCGTCGTTGATGCGGTTATAGACCAGATGACAGTGGGGATTACCATTGTCGAAGTGGCGCACAAGAAGAAACTGGGTGTCCTTGATGCCCATCAGTTCCATGTACTCCTTTGCAATCTTCGTCATCATCTCGTCGGTCAACTTGTCCTTGTCTTCTGGAAGAAAACTCAAGGCGATATGGCCTACAGGCTTTGAGATTCTGGGATTCATCTGCCTTTGGAACTCAAAGCTGTCGATGATGTCATGTGTCGAAGTCAGCAATACACCATCTGAGGCAAGGATTCTTGCTTCCTCCTTACCTGTCACATAGTGGACGCATCTGCTAAAAGATGCTACCTTCATGATTTTTCCTATCATTTTTTCTTCTTGTTAGTGCCTTGTTTATACTCTCTGATGGTATTGGTAATCTCTCCAAGCAGGCTAACCAGTGGTGAGTATAAGTAGATGATGCCGTCCTGATGAGCCATCTTTGTCAGTTGGTTGAGGTTGTTTGCCATGCCTACCAATGTACGATACTCTTTTATGTCTGCCTCAGTACAGGGCTGCACGACCTTAGACTGTAAGGCCGACTCTCTGATATACTCTGCCATCCTCCTGTTCGCCTTTTTGCTCCTTGTCCTCAATATCTCGTAGTCCTTCTTGGAGAACTTGACCGTGACTGCCTTTGACAGCCGTTTGCCATCGGCAACGGTTGGTCTGCCTCCGTGCTTCTTATTGTCTTGATTCCTTGTTGCTATCATAACTTCAGTGTATTCACTTTAGTGACTATACTCACAGAATCTGCGACCAATGGGGAGCGGATTTCCCCCGCATCGTGAGGGCGGGCGAGGTCGTTTTCGGGATGCCGAAAACATAACCTCGCCGCACTCATACGAAAGTATCCAGACGTTTGTGCCACCTACGGTGTCAAGCCATTACATGCAGTCGCAGACTCCGTGCTTATAGTTTACAATTTATACCATTCTTTCAATTCGTCGCCATAGGTAATCAGGTGGTGCTTCACCATATTCTCTACGATGCCTGACGCACTCATACGCTTGCCTCCCAACCGTCGTGCTATCTTATCCAGTTCGTCGCGGAGGGAGGCACTGATGAAGATGGGCATACGGTTCTCTATCTTGGGAACAGGGAGATAGACAGAGCGGTATTCCTCGAAAGAGAGTCTGCGCTGCTTACTGCTCACTCGATGCACAGGAGGCAACTTGCCATCATTCGCGTCAGGAAGAGAAACAGGTTCTGCTTCCGTCATTGGAACATCAGAGGATTCTGATGATGGTTTGGGATCAGAAGGCTCAGCCGCTACCTTGACCATAGTTTTCTCCCCTATTTTCTCCTCATCGCAAACCTGCTGTGTTGTTTCCATAGACGTAGGTACAGTGACTGTAGTTGGTTGAATTGCTGCACTTGAATCGGTGGCTGCAATAGTTTTATCCTCTTTTGGCTGTTCATCCTGTTGTGGTTCCTTCTGATTACTGTCAGTCATGGCATACACAAGAGGATAGCGTTCTTCCATACTGCTTTTTGATAGGCTTCTGTCACTCCTCGCTTCCAGGAACCACTGCGTCACTTTCTTCTCTTCTTCCTCACTCATTTTTCCTGCTTTTACTTTCTTTTCCATTCAAATTGGTTTTAATCGTTTATACTGTGGCCAGAGCTGTCGCTACTGACCGTTTTTCATAGCAAAGGTAAGGTGATTGGAACAACCCTCCAAGCGTTTGGGTTTTCCTGCGCCATTCTGCATAGGATGTGGCCGAGGGTGCCTTTTTTCGGTTTTTGATTCCCTATTTTGCTAAGTGGATTTGGTGGATGGAGTGTAACAAGCGGATTCATTGTAGTGAGTGTACACATTGGCAACAGTGGATTCAATGTAGCCATTATAATAAAAGGTATAGTCATCGATAGAGGCCCGCTCATAATGACTTGCTTCTTTTGGCACGTCCATTAGTTCTGTAGTCCGGCACACCTGTAGTCCATCCATCCCATAGTCCTGCCAACCTACAGTCCGTTAGTCCATCCGTCCGTTACAACGTTGGAATGTTCTAATGTTGGTACGTTCTAACGTTGGTACGTTCTAACGTTGGTACGTAAGTACGTTGCAACGATAAGATGCACATTATGATTGTATGGTTTCTCAATTTCTTGATTGATTAAATATTTATCGATTTACTAGTTGATGAGTTTATGAGTTGATTTTTCAGACTATCGCTTGGTTGATAGATTTTGTGACTAATTTCGATATTTTGGACAAAAGGGTGGCGTTCGTGGCGCCCTTTATAGCGGCCACGGGTGCCAGTTGGCCTGAAAAATTTGGTAGGAACATCAAGATTATGTAACTTCGCATCGGATTTGAAGCAACTGGTTGCGCAGAATGCGCAGTTTTAGAGCGCAAATCAGCGCAAGTTGTCTCATGGCATGTTCAAGGTACGTGAAAGAAGCGTACCTTTGCATTGGATTTGAAAGACTGCTGTCCTCAATGTCACCGTTTTCGTGGGACATTCGGGGACAGTTGCTTTGAAAAATTGGTTTCGTCAGATTCTTACCGTACCTTCGCGGAGGCAAACGGTTAAAGACAGGATTGAAAGTCGAAAGGTTAAAGTCCTGTTAAAAATGAGCACAACCTACTAGTAAGTTGCGAACACGACCAAACGGAAAAGACTACCTTTGCCGACGATTCGATTTGACAATAATAACAACAAAATGAAAATAGAACAAAATGATTGAAATTGTTAACATTGAGAAAACGGCTTACGATAAGTTCGTAGGACAGTTTGAAGGCTTCGTCAAGAAGATGACGGAGATGGGCAATCGTGGCACTAACAAATGTCTGGGTGACTGGCTTGATAATGATGAGGTCTGCAAAATCCTAAAAATCAGCAAGAGAACCTTGCAGACTTTACGGGACAATGGTACGCTGGCATATTCGCAGATAAGCCACAAAACTTATTACAAGCAAGAGGATGTGCAGAGCGTTATTGACATTGTCAAGGACAGGAAAAAAGACGCTGCTTGGCGCAAGCCTCGCAAGAAGTCTGAAACAAAAAGAGATTGTATAACCACAGAAGACTAATGGAGTATGGATTTACAGAACAACGTGAATGAATTGATTACATTGAGGACTAGTGGCGTGGAGGATGCCATGAAGTCGATGAAGGACATTGAGAGCCTGTTTGACAGGGTGACGAGCAATTACCGTCCCTTACTGAACGGTGAACGTTATCTGTCAGACGTGGAGGTGTCGCATCGGTTGAAAGTGAGCCGACGCACCTTGCAAGACTATCGGGACAACGGTACCCTTCCTTATTTCAAGTTGGGTGGTAAGGTGCTGTATCGTGAAAGTGACTTGGAGGCTCTACTGCAAAGATGTTATCACCCTGTTATCAGTAAAGCGGCATCGCAGAAGATTGTCCTTTAGAAGGATTGACCCTCCAAAAAGAGAAACAGAAGAAAGACGGATATTCTGGCTATTGTCAGAGGCATCCGTCTTTCTTCTGTTTGGTGGAGATTATATCCCGTTGCCTATAGACTGAGTGACCGATGGCTGAAATCCACGTCGTCCACAATGATGCAGATGTGCTCATATGGACTGCGCTCGTAGGCTTTGTTGGTCATGTACTTGCGGAATATCCGTGCGTTTCGGCTTGGCAGTTTGTAGGTCAGGTAGAGTATCAAGTCCAGATTATAGACTTCAATAGTCCAACCGTCTGTCTCATGACTTGGGAATGGGATCCTTTCCGCTGTCTCATGCTCATACAACTCACTCTTCTTGTAGATGGAGCGGATTGCACGATAGACCAAAGCCTCTGGAAGTCCGAACATATCGGCAATCTCTTCCTTTGTCATCCATACATCTATCAGTGGCATATTCACCTTGCCGCCATCGGTCATTCTAATGATTCCTCTTTTCATAATCACGCTGTTTTGATGTTACTGAAAGATGCGTTGAGTTTGTTGCCCAGCATGGTCAGGTCGTTATCGAGTTTCTGAGTGGTGATGCGGGCATAGATTTGTGTAGTCACAATGTTGGTGTGTCCCAATACTCGGCTTACACTCTCAATGGGCATGCCATTGGTTAACGCCATCGTAGCGAATCCATGCCTCGCGCAGTGTGCGGAAATAGGTTTTTCAATGCCACACTCTTTCATCACAGGTTTCAGTTTTTTGCATACGCTCCAGTAATTCACTTCACCAAATACTGACTTCGGATTATCCTTTGGAAAGTTCTTGTAGCGTTCAATGATCTGAAGGGGAACGTCCAGCAACTTCACCTGATAGGGTATGCCCGTCTTATGACGCTTGCCCACTATCCACTTGTCGCCGTTGACCTCTATGATATTGTCCGTTGTCAGTTCCTTCAAGTCCACAAACGACAGGGCAGTGAAGTTCATGAACACAAAGAGGTCGCGGATGAAGGCAAGGTTGACATCCTCAAAATCATGCGTCATCACCGTCCTTAACTCATCCTCTGTCAGAAACGTGCGCTCCTTGCACTTGGGGCTGATGTGGAACTGGGCAAAGACATTGCGCTGTATCTTCCCGTTGTCATGGGCACGGCCAACAACTCCCTTCAAGTGCATGCACGACAGCCAGATGGTGGAACTGGCCAGACCTCGGTCATTGCTGAGATATACGGCAAACTCCTTGATGAAGTCGGGCGTAAGTTCCTGCATGGAAATATCTGTGCGTCGATGACAAGCCTGTAGGAAACTTGCCACATAGTTTCTCGACCTCACTTGTATCTTGTAGGTTCCGGATGCACGGTCTTTGTCAACACGCTTCTTCAGAGTAGCCAAGTCCTTGTCGAAGGCTCCCAGCAATGTCTCATACTCGCTGCCCAAACCTTGATAGGCGTTGCGCACCATTTCAGCCGTGACGAATGCCTCACGGTCAGACAGGTGTTGGTAGTGTTTGATAATCTGTGCCTTGATGTTGTCGAGGTCGCGGTTTATCTGCAACGCTTCCTTGCTGCGGCCTTTGGCACAGTTGCCCTTCACGTCCCACATCGTGAGTGGGATATTCATCTTGCAACTGAACTGCGACTGCGTTCCGTTGATTGTCACACGTCCCATAATCGGGACAATTCCGTTTTTCTCCTTACCCTTGTTGGCATAGAAGAGGATGTTGAAAGTCGATCTGCTCATAATTCTTTCCTTTTTTAAAATTTCGGCTGCAAAGATAATACCATTTTGGAAATTGCCTTTTCAGCAAATCAGTGCAGATTATGTCATCGAAAACCATTCGGTTCGGAACTCGTCATTCTTCCTTTTTTATGCCCTTGGATTTATGAAAGATTAACTCTCAGACAGGGGGGATATGGGTTACGAATAAGAGACCTAACTCTTTCATCGAACCGCATATATTTGCTTCGTGCCAACTTTCAAACTTTCCTCATTTTTCCCTGAATTGCCTTTATTTATGGGGCAAATTGCGTGATTTCTCCAAAAATGCTTTTCTAATTCAGCATTATTTAGTAACTTTGCACATTCAAGACAGAAAAAACAATGAGAATCAAGCAACTGCTCCCCGCACTTTTCATGGCGCTACTGACACCATCAGTGGCTCAGGCACAGAAACCCGATCCCTCCCTGTCGCCGACAGCTACCTATATTAACGATGAAGGCGTTGAGACTGTTACCGACAGCGATGTCAACGGCCAGGCCCCGCTGACTGTCACCTTTCGTGCCAATCCCTCCAACATGGAAGAATTCAACCCCTCTTTCGAGTGGCACTTCCAGCTGGCAGGCGAAGAGAAAGACTTCATGGTGCGCTACGAACAGGACACGGAATACACCTTCACCACCTCTGGCACGACCAATGTGACCCTTCTGGTGAAGTCTGAAGGCGAGGTGATTGACTCCACCGTCATCAAAGTCACTGTCAGCGAGAGCAAGCTGGTCTTCCCCAACGCCTTCTCGCCCAATGGCGACGAATACAACGAGATCTACAAGGCCAAGGAATATCAGAGCATTGTTGATTTCCACGCCTATATCTTCAACCGCTGGGGTCAGAAGCTCTTCGAATGGACAGATCCCGCCCAAGGCTGGGACGGCACCTATAACGGTCACGACGTCAAAGAGGGAGTCTACTTTGTGCTGGTCAAGGCGCGCGGTGCCGACGGCAGGGAGTATAACATACGGAAAGACGTGAACCTTCTGCGGAACTTTAACGATACGACCACTACCAACGAGAAGTAACCAGTCCACAGTGACATGAAAGAAGAAACCAGCATCAATGTCTATGGCGCCCGGGTACACAACCTGAAGAACATCGACGTACACATACCCCACCACTCCCTGACTGTCATCACGGGTCTCAGTGGCTCTGGCAAGTCAAGCCTTGCCTTCGATACCATCTTTGCCGAGGGTCAGCGCCGCTATATCGAGACCTTCTCAGCCTATGCCCGCAACTTCCTCGGCGGAATGGAGCGTCCTGACGTTGACAAGATCACAGGTCTCTCGCCCGTCATCAGCATCGAACAGAAGACCACCAACAAGAATCCCCGATCCACTGTCGGTACGACGACGGAGGTCTACGACTACATGCGACTTCTCTTTGCCAGAGCCGGTAAAGCCTACAGCTATGCCACGGGCGAGGAGATGGTGAAATACACGGAGGAACGGGTATTAGAGATGATCCTCCACGACTATGCCGACCATCGGATTTTCATCCTCGCCCCTTTGGTGCACAGCCGTAAGGGTCATTATCGGGAGTTGTTTGAGGCGATGCGCCGCAAAGGCTATCTGAACATCCGCGTCGACGGGCAGATGATGGAGATCACGCGCGGCATGAAGGTAGACCGATACAAGAACCACGACATCGAGGTGGTCATCGATAAGCTGCAGGTGTCTGTGAAAGACGAAGAACGCCTTAAGAAGTCGGTCGCCATCGCCATGAAACAGGGCGACGGTCTCATTATGATCCTCGACAAGGAGACGGACAGCATCAAGCATTTCTCCAAAAGACTGATGTGTCCGACAACCGGCATAAGCTACTCAGACCCAGCACCTAACAACTTTTCGTTCAATTCTCCCCAAGGGGCATGCCCCCACTGTAAAGGTTTAGGTGTCATCAACGAGATCGACCTGTCGAAGGTCATACCTGACCGCAGTCTGAGCATCCACGAGGGAGGTATCGTACCCCTCGGCAAGTACAAAAACCAGATGATCTTCTGGCAGGTGGAGGCCATACTCAAAAAGTACGATTATACTCTGAAGACCCCCATCGCCGAACTCCCCGAGGATGCCATCCGCGAGATTCTCTACGGATCACTCGAGAACGTACGCATCGACAAGGAACTCGTCCACACCTCCAGCGACTACTTCGTTGCCTTCGACGGTATCATCAAATACCTGCGCAGCGTGATGGACCATGACGACTCTGCTGCCGGACAGCGCTGGGCAGACCAGTTCCTCGCTGAATGCGAGTGTCCTGAGTGCCACGGCCAACGACTGAACCGTGAAGCCCTCTCCTATCGCATCTGGGACAAGAACATCGCCGAACTCTCTGCCATGGACATCAGTGAGTTGCGCGAATGGCTCGATGAGGTGGAGAATCATCTGGAACCCCAGCAACAGAAGATCGCAGAGGAGATTCTCAAGGAGATCCGCACACGTCTTGACTTCTTGCTCGATGTAGGTCTCGACTACCTCTCACTCAATCGCCAGTCAGCCTCGCTCTCAGGTGGTGAGAGCCAGCGCATCCGTCTTGCCACGCAGATTGGCTCACAGCTTGTCAACGTGCTCTACATCCTCGACGAGCCCTCCATCGGCCTTCACCAGCGCGATAACCAGCGGCTGATCCGTTCGCTGAAGGAGTTGCGCGACCTGGGCAATACGGTCATCGTCGTTGAACACGATGAGGATATGATGCGTAGTGCCGACTGGATCATCGACATCGGTCCCCGAGCAGGTCGCAAGGGTGGCGAAGTGGTATTCCAAGGCACCCCTGAAGAACTCCTCAAAAGCGATACACTGACGGCACAGTACCTGAAAGGGGAGTTGACAGTTGACAGTTTACAGTTGACAGATGATGACTCTTCTGCAGATAATTCCACAGGGCTTGCCAGCAAATCACCTGTAAACTGTAAACTGTCAACTGTAAACAATAAACCAAGCTCCAACCAGAGCTTGGTGTTAAAAGGCTGTACCGGCAACAACCTCAAGCACATCGACGTCGAGTTCCCGCTGGGAAAGCTCATCCTCGTCACGGGTGTCAGCGGTTCCGGTAAGTCCACGCTCATCAACGAGACCCTCCAGCCCATCCTCTCACAGCACTTCTACCGCTCACTGAAACGTCCGATGCCATACGAAAGCATCGAGGGACTGGAATATATAGACAAGGTGGTCAATGTCGACCAGTCGCCTATCGGTCGCACGCCACGCTCCAATCCCGCCACCTATACGGGTGTGTTCTCTGACATCCGCAACCTTTTCGTCAACCTTCCCGAGGCGAAGATCCGCGGCTACAAGCCCGGACGTTTCTCGTTCAACGTGAAGGGCGGACGCTGCGAGACCTGCGGGGGCAACGGCTACAAGACCATCGAGATGAACTTCCTGCCCGACATCCAGGTGCCCTGCGAAGAATGTCAGGGCCGCCGCTATAATCGCGAGACCCTCGAGGTACGCTACAAGGGCAAGTCCATTGCCGACATCCTCGACATGACCATCAACCAGGCCGTCGAGTTCTTCGAGAACGTGCCTGATATCCTGCATAAGATCAAGACCATTCAGGACGTGGGCCTGGGCTATATCAAAGTCGGCCAGCCCTCCACCACCCTCTCCGGCGGCGAGAGCCAGCGCATCAAGCTCGCCACCGAATTGTCCAAGCGCGACACGGGTAAGACCGTCTACATCCTCGACGAGCCCACCACCGGCCTCCATTTCGAGGATATCCGCATCCTCATGCAGGTGCTCCGGCGCCTTGTCGACCGAGGTAATACCGTTATCATCATCGAACACAACCTCGACGTCATCCGTCAGGCAGACTGGATCATCGACATGGGTCCCGAGGGTGGCCGCAGAGGCGGTGAAATTCTTACTGTCGGCACACCTGAGCAAGTTACCAAGTCGAAGAAAGGCTACACCCCACAGTTCCTCAAAAACCATCAATCATGAAAAGGAGAAGACTGCTGCCAAAGAGCTTATTATTACTACTATTATTGCTGGGCCCTGTCAGCGGCAAGGCACAGACCAACACCAAAGATACGACGACCGTAAGGATTGGTTATGCCAAAGGTGTGATGAACACCATGGCAGGTGCCATCGACCAAGTGACGGAGGCGCGCATGAACAAAGGTCTGATCACCTCGTCGCTCGATGCCCTGAGCGGTCAGGCGGCAGGTGTGCAGGTGACCAGTGACGGCAATCAGGAGGCGATGGTCTCGGCAGTACGGGTACGTGGTACAACATCGCTGACCGGCAACAACGACCCGTTGGTGATCATCGACGGTGTGACGGCCGACATCGACATCCTATCGACCATCTACCCTGCCGACATCGAGAGTTTCACCATCCTGAAGGATGCCTCAGAGACGGCCCAGTACGGCAGCCGTGGTGCAGCGGGTGTCATCGAGGTGACCACAAAGAAGGGCAAGAACCAGAAGTTCCATATCTCCTACGACGGCAGCGTGGGCTTCGAGAAGGTGTTCAAGCGCACGGAGATGATGAATGCCGATGAGTACCGCCGAGCATGCCAGCGCTACGGACGACCGTATATCGACATGGGCTACGACACGGACTTCCGCAAGGCCATCGAGCGCTCGGGATTCGTACAGAACCACCACGTCGCCTTCGGTGGCGGTACGGAGACGGCCAACTACCGTGCGTCGGTGGGCATGATGGAACACAAGACGGTCATCAAGACCCAACAAAGCAAGAGTTATATTGCCAAGCTCGACATCACGCAGATAGCCTTCGACAACCACCTGACAGTAGACCTCGGCATGGTGGGATCGTTACAGCGCATCTCATTCCCGCCCTTCAAGCAGAAGCTGCTCTATTCGGCCGCCACCTTCAATCCCACCTACCCTGAGACGAAGAACAGCGCCGGGGAATACAATCAGGTGACGGAAGCCCTCTGGATCAGCAACCCCCTGTCGCTGTTGGAGATGGTACAGGATGAGGATAACGGACACTTCAATGTCCATCTGAAGGGAAAGGTCACCCTCAGCAAGGACCTGACACTGCGCGTCTTCGGCTCCTACTCCTTCAGCAACATCGACGATGCCCACTACTACCCCACCACCGTATGGAGCAAGGGGCAGGCCTACCGGCAGCACGAGAAGAGCGAAGACATGCTGGGCAACATCTCGCTCACCTACATCCTCAACACCAGCCATTCCACCCTGAACGTGATGGCACTGGCAGAGGCAGAGAGCACGAAGAAGAAAGGATTCTACGTCACCTCGACAGGATTCAACACCGATGCCTTCGGCTACGACAAGCTCTCAGCCGGCGTGTCACGGCCCTGGGACGGCACCGATTCCTACTACACCGACTCACACATGGAGTCGTTCCTGATGCGTGCCCAGTACACCCTGTTCGACAGATACACCCTGACGGCGAATGCCCGCGGCGACGCCTCATCGAAGTTCGGCGAGAACCACCGCTGGGGATTCTTCCCCTCAGTCAGTGGCGCATGGGTCATCAGCAAGGAGTCGTGGATGAAGAAACTGACATTCATCAACAACGCCAAGCTGCGCGTGGGTTACGGTCTGTCAGGAAACCAGGCAGGCATCGACTCCTACAACTCCTTGCAGCTCATACAGCCCAACGGCGTCGTACCTGTGAATGACGCGCCCGCCGTGACCCTCGGCATCGTGCGTAATGCCAACCCTGACCTGAAATGGGAGATCAAGCGCACATTCAACATCGGTCTCGACCTCGCGTTCTGGAACAACCGCATCGCCATCACCGTCGACAACTACTATTCAAAGACCGCCGACATGCTCTACGTCTACGACGTGCCCGTGCCGCCATACACCTACGACAAGCTGCTGGCCAACCTGGGATCGATGGAGAGCTTCGGACTGGAGATCGGCTTCGGCATCACGCCCCTGCGCACCAACGACACGGAGCTCGCCATCAACATGAACTGGACGTTTGAGCGCAACAAGCTCCTCTCGCTCGACGGCTATTACAACGGACAGTACCTGTCGGCTCCCAGCATGAAGGGTCTCTCCGCACTCTGGGGCGCAGGCTTCCACGGCTCCAGCGACGTCTGCTATCAGATTGTCGGAGAACAGATCGGCGTGTTCTACCTGCCCCACTGTAATGGACTCTTTGTCGATGAGGACGGCAGCAAATGGTACGACATCGACGACGAGAAACACATCTGCGGCCAGGCCACGCCCAAGGCCATGATGGGGTCGAACATCGCCTTCCGCTACAAGCAGTGGGACATGACCATGCAGATCAACGGTGCCTTCGGACACAAGATCTTCAACGGCAACGCGCTCACCTACAACAATGTGCTGTCGCTGTCGAACTACAACGTGGCCAAGGGAGCCGACACGGAGGACATCCAGGACCAGACCATCAGCGACTACTGGCTGGAATCAGGCGACTATGTGAACATCGACTACATCAACATAGGTTGGAACGTGCCCATACGTTCGAAGTACATCCAGGCGCTCAGGCTATCCGCCTCCGTCAACAACCTCGCCACCATCACCGGCTACAGCGGACTGACGCCGAAGATCAACTCCAGTGTCATCAACGGCACGATCGGTGTCGACGACAAGAACGTCTATCCGGTCTATCGCTCCTTTACCATGGGGCTGAGCGTCAAATTTTAAAGAGGAATTAGAAATTAGGAATTATGATTACCAGAATATCCCAAAAGCCTCTGATAGCTTTATCCATTATCCTCTGTCCATTATCCATTAGCGTAGCGCTCACCTCCTGCAACCTCGATGAGCACCCGCGAGACCAGATCGCAGAGGAAGAAGCCTTCAGCAATGCAGATGCCCTCTTCCGCAACACCGTCGCCACCTTATATAATTATATAGGCGGGAATGATGATGGACAGGGCCTTCAGGGCACCTGCCGGGGCATCTACGACCTGCAGACCTTCGGCTCCGACGAAGCCATGATCCCCACCCGCGGCAACGACTGGTACGACGGCGAGATATGGCAGGACATGTACCGCCACTCCTGGACGCCAGGACACCCCATGATGAAGGAGTCCTGGCTCTACCTCTATAAGGTCATCACCCTCTGCAACCGCTCCATCGAACAGCTCGATGCCCACAGCCGTTTGCTCAATCTAGCCGACCTGACATCCTACAAGGCAGAGGTGCGCAGCATCAGGGCCATCTGCTACTGGTATCTGCTCGACCTCTTCGCACGCGTGCCCATCATCACTTCCACCGACAAATCCATCAACCAGATACAACAGGCAGAACGCAGCCAGGTGTTCGACTTCGTCGTGAGTGAACTGATGGAGTCCTGGCCCCACCTCTCTTCTGAAATCAGCGTACACCGCGGAGACTTTTACGCACGTGTCACCCAGTCCGTGGCCATTTTCGTACTCGCCAAGCTGATGCTCAACGCCGAGGTCTATACCGATGACGACTGGACAGACGCCGGCCGGCCTGACGGCAGCAAGATGCAGTTCGACATCGACGGACAGGTGATGAATGCCTGGGAGGCAACCATCTACTACTGCGACATCCTGGATGAAGAATTCAGATTCAGACTGGCAGATACGTACCGCGACAACTTCGCCGTACACAACGACAACTCACCAGAGAACATCTGGATCATCCCCATGGACAAGGACCTCTATTACAACGAGATGCAGTATATGTACCGCTCCTGGCACTATCGCCACGCTGCCGCCTACGGATTCTCCGGCGAAAACGGCTCATGCGCCACGCTGAAAGCACTCCAGGTATTCGGCTACGATACGGATCAGCAGGACGCACGCTTCTACGACAACTACTGGGCTGACGAGGTCTACGACTACGATGGCGACCTCGTGATAGACCGTACAGGAAATCCGCTCCGCTATTATCCCCAGGAGGTGCGTCTCTACCTCGGCGGCAGTCCATACGTCGAGTCGGCTGGTGCCCGTATGAAGAAATACGAGGTGGACAAGAACGGCACGAAGGACGGCAAGCTGATAGACAACGACATCGTGCTCTTCCGCTTTGCCGACGCGCTGCTGATGCGTGCTGAGGCCAAGTTGCGCAATGGTGAGGACGGACAGGCAGACTTCGATGCCGTCCGCCTTCGCGCTGGGATGCCTGAGAGGCAGATCAGTCTGGAGGCACTGCTCGACGAGCGCCTGCTCGAACTCTGCTGGGAGGGCTGGCGGCGTCAGGACCTGATACGCTTCGGACAATATGAGAGTCTCTTCGAAGGCGATATGTATGACGAGAAAGTGAACGAGAGAGACCATCACACCACCGTCTTCCCCATCCCCGGCGACATCATCACCCTGAATCCGAACCTCACGCAAAACAAAGGATACTGAGGCTATCAGTCGCAAGTTACTAAGGCACCACGGGTGTCAGCGTCCATCGTTTTCCATCGTCATCGATGGTGAGATGCAGGCCACCGTAATCGCCATCCACCATTGGCATAGGATGCCATGTAGACTCGTACCACACTTCACAATCACCGAATTTCACAGAGGGACATAAGCTCCATCGACTACGTCAAGATATAATCCAGCAGGGAGTGGAAATCTTTCAAAAAAGCCCGTAAACCTTTGCATAAATCAATTTATCGACGCCATCTTGATTGCAAAATATCGTGACAAGAAATGCCATTATATGTAAAATATCGTATTCTAATATTATATTTTTATGTAAAATATCGTATTTAACAAATTATTTTGTATCTTTGCATGCGAAATAGTCACATTCTTATGATTGATAAAAGGACATTGGAATTTATCCTCACCGACCAACAAGAGGAAATGGAAGGCAGAGCCGAAGAGGCATTATGTCAAAGGCGTGAAGAAAGCCTGGTTGATATCAATAGCACTCAGGCACAAGTCGTAATAGGTGTCAGGCGAAGCGGCAAGTCAACGCTTTGCTATCAAGCTTTACACAATCACCATCTGAAGTTTGCCTATGCAGATTTCGACGACGAGCGGCTGGTTGACCTGAAGGCAGACCAACTGAACGATGTGCTGGAGATTCTTTATAAGATATATGGCGACTACAACTACCTTTTCCTCGACGAGATACAAAATGTGGAGGGTTGGCATCTGTTTGTAAACCGCATGCTTAGAAAGAAGATGCATGTCATCATCACCGGTTCCAATGCCAAACTGCTCAGCAGCGAACTGGCCACGCACCTTTCCGGACGTAATAAAGAGATATCGCTCTTTTCCTTCTCTTTCAAAGAGTTCTGCTTAATGAAAGAGGTAGATACAGAGCGTCGCACTACAAAAGCAGAGGCCTTCCGCAGGGCTGCCTTCGACGATTATCAGAAACAAGGCGGTTTCCCGGAGTTACTGACGATAGAAGACAACAGGAACTACGTCGGTTCATTGGTCGATAATATCCTGAAGCGCGACATCGAGCAGAGATACAAAATTGCCTATAAGGCCGCGTTTGAAAACATGGCTCACCACCTGTTGAACGTGTCGCCGACCATCGTTGTGACCACAGACCTGGCCAGTCTGTTCCATTTCAAATCAGAGCATACAGCCAAGAACTATGTGAAATATCTCAAGGATGCCTATATGCTGATTGGCATACAGAAATACTCACAGAAGAGCAAGCAGCGCTCTGTCCAGGAAAAGGTCTATGCTGTTGATGTGGCTATGATGGACCAACGAGAGAATGCCTTTGCCGGTGGGAATCTTGGTCATCGACTTGAGACGATTGTTGCCATTCACCTTGTCAGAAAATGCAAGTCAGAAGGTTTAGACGTCTATTACCTTAACGATCGTTCTGGCGAATGCGATTTTGTGGTCTGCAAGGGGAATAAGGTCATTCAGGCTATACAAGTGTCTTACAACATCTCTGACGAAAAGACATACAAGCGCGAAAAGAACGGACTATTGCTTGCGGCTAGACAGACGAAATGCGAGAATCTCTTATTGCTCACTGACCATGAAAGTGGCGACAAAGAGGAGGACGGGCATAAGATAAAAGTCCAACCAGTCTATGAATGGAGTCTTGAGTTAGGACTGTAAAAACATCATTGCAATTGTTATTTGAAAAGAGGATGTGCCTATATTGAAGTGAACCCCAGAAGTTAGACAAAATACACAGGGGGGCAGTCCCCATGTGAGTCCGTAAATTTGTAAAACAGTTTCGTATGTTCAAAATTCCCTTTAGGATGTTCGGAAGTTCCGAAAAAGGGGACTCTGGAGTTTAGATAGACTAAAGTGGGACTTTAGGCTAAGTAAAGTCGGAGTTTAGGCTAAGTAAACTCCGGGTTTAGTCTAGGGTGTCTCAGAGGGGATACTTAGGCAGCATATAGTGTAAAGTTATTTCATAACACGCAATATATAAGGCTGACATTTGGATGCAGCGCGATGACTCGAAAAGGGGGGAAGATGGGGAGGATGATCCTTAGGAATACGCAAAATAAATCCCTAATTCGGCTTTGCATTTTACTTGCGAATTAGGGATTTATTTCTATGCGTCATAGGAAATATCTTCCCCATCCTCCCCCTAAGGAATGTCTACTGTGCCAGGATGATCTTGGTGACCTCGGTGATGTCGGCATCGGTGATATGGCCGTCGCCGGTGATGTCGGCATTCCCCATGTTGAACTTCGGCGAGGACTGGCCGTTCTTGGCGTTGACCATCTCGACGATGTCAGCAACGTCCACCTTGCCGTCGCCGTTGGCATCGCCGGAAAGCTCAACCGTGATGAGCCGGTTGGCCGTCTTGGCCTCGCCGGCCTGGAAGTAGGCACGGAAGGACGGCACGTATGCGTCTTCAGTATCTGCAGCCACCTTGTGCCAGTTACCGTCGCTCTGTAAGATATAGACGGGCTTATCGGCATCGTAAAGGCTGGCATTGCTGATGGCCTTGGTGGTACCCTTGAACTCGAAGTCGGTGCTGCCTACAGCCTGCGGATATACTGCTGTAATGGCACTTGGTATTGAGGTTAGCCCGCTGGCGCTGAGGCTTACCTCTTCCTCGCCGCTGACCACAATATAATAAGGATGATAGGCTTCCATCTTCTTGTCTGTCACTTCTGTGAAGGTGACGCGCAAACCATTGTCTGTGCTTCCCTCCGGTGCGTCGATGGCAGTGGGTTTGAATACCCTGGCGTTCTCGGCGGTAAGTGTCAGGTCGTAAGGCAGACAGACAGAGTAGCCGCTTGGGGTATAGGTGTAGCCCGTCACTTCGAGTTCATCGACCTCCACATCCTCGTCGTTTTCGTCTTTCAAGGTGATTTTGTTCCCCGTCTTTTGGGTGATCTCCGTGCGCGTGGCCTGTAGCGTGCGGTCGAAGCTGACGCCTTGTTCGCTCGTGATATCCGTAGGCGGGTAGAAGTCCCAGCCGTCGGTGAGCTTCAGGCTGTTTGCCGTGCCATCAATCACGATGTTGGGCTCGCCGTCGGCTACTGTTTGTCCTCCAGGCAGATAGACGATGGTGCTCTGGCTGAGACCGTAGAACGGCGACTCGGGGTCATGGCGGTCGGCGGTGTATGTCGTAGGCGTTTCCGACTCTCTTATGATAGTCCCCTCAATATTATGCATGTCGATATAACGCAGGTTGGTGGCTCCACGGAATGCACCCTTGCCCACGGCGTATTTCATACCAGCGGGGAAAGTGATGCTGGTCAGGCCTGTGCAGCCGGCAAAGCAGTCGGGGAAGATTTCTATTTTGTTAATTTGATAATAAGTGGGTATAATGTAGTCTCCAGTTTTACCGGGGGCGCAGGCGATGATGTAGGCAAACCAATAGTCGCTCTGGTGTGTCAACACGTTGTCCTCGCATCTATAGCCATACTTGTTCCATCCGCTCATTTGCAAGGTGGACAGCTTGGGGCAGTCGGCAAAGAAGTTGTCATCGTGCTGCTCGAAACCTGTGCCTATGGTGAAGGACGTAAGGTTATCGCAGCCACGGAAGGCACGGGCATGGACGTATTCCACGGAATTGGGCAGTACGACGGCGGTCAGCGCGTCGCAGTCCTCGAAGGCGCTCTCGCCAATGTCCGTCACATTGCTGCCGATGGTCAGCGTCTGCAGCGTGCTGTTGCCCTTGAACACCTCGGGCTGGATGGCGGTGACAGGCTTATTGGAAATGTTGTCGGGGATGACCAACTCCGTGGCGTCACCCTCATAGCCACACACCTCGTAGCCCGAAGGACTGTCGGAACTTCCCACAGGGGTGTACACCAGGCCGTTTTCGTCTCTACACAACACTAAATGCATGTACATGTCCTTCAGTGTTGTGGGAATGGGGTAGTCTCTATAGTTCCCCATGAAGTAAGTCCAGCCGTCGCCCAACTGCGCCTTGGCGGCCTCGCCCGTCATGTCGGTTTCTGTGTCAAATGCCTGGTTGCCGCTTTGGCTAAGTATCGTATATTCGTTTTCCGTTATCGCGCCCACCGTGCTGATGTCGCCGTTATACCCCCAATAGGCGCAGTTGTTAATGGAAATGGTTCTTTGGAATTGATAATCGCTTTCCACCTCGCCTATCACATAGCCGTATTTCGTATTGATTGCAGTGTTTGCCTCCATCTTGTTTCTGACCAGACACCTTTCAATGGTGGCCTTGGCAGCCTCGCCAACAAGGCCTCCCAAACTGGCGCCGTCGGTTTCGTTGGTCTGAATATAGTGCGATGTCGAGCAGTCGCTGATGGCCACGTCGTTGTATCCGTAGCCAAGGATGCCACCACAACGGAGTACCGCGCCCCTGATGACTCCGCTAAACATGCTGCGCTCGATGCTGCACTTGGAATTGACAGCGCCCACGATGCCGCCACAGTTCAGGTCGTCTCCATAAACCGTATAGTAGTCATCACCTGAGCCTGAGCCGGTGACGAGCACGTCGCTGATGCGCACATCCTGGTCGGCATAGCCCAGCAGGGTTCCCACATTATCTTTTCCCTTTACTGTGGGGTTATACAGATGCAGGTTATAGATGGTGGCATTTTTGGCATAGCCGAAGAGACCCACGCAGTCAGTTTCCGGGCTATTGACACAGAGGCCCTGGATGGTATGGCCTCCACCGTCGAATACACCATCGAAGGGCTTGTCAATTGTGCCTATCGGTGTCCAGTTGTTTTCCGATGTCATGTCGATGTCAGCCGTAAGAACCACCGAATTGTTCAGGCTTCCTTTATACTGTTCACCGTTGTTCACGGCATCGCGGAACGCCTCCAGCTCTGCCAGCGACCCGATGGTCTTCGGTTCGGTCGTCAGCTCATAGATGCGGCTGAACGCCTCATCCCAGCCCACCTTCTCGTTGGCCGTTGTCTGTGTGCCGGTCGAAGTGCCGTCGAACTTGGTGTTCTGATAGCTGTCCGTGCTTCCATCGGGTATGTAGAGAATACGCTTGCCGGCCATCATCTCCATGCTCTTCTTCGTGCCGAGGGCGGCAAACACATCGTTCCACTGCCAGGTGGGAGCCGTCGTGGCAATACACTTCACGACGCGCAGCGACGCCAGTTCCGAGAAGGCACCCGAGCCGATGGTCGTCAGCGTAGACGGCAGCGTGATATGGGTCAGGCCCGAACAGCCCACAAAGGCGCAGTCGCCGATATGCTCCACGCCCTCTTCGATGGTTACCGTGGTCAGTCCCGTACAGAAGCGGAAGGCCATGGGACCTACTATGACTTTCCAACCTTCGTAAATGCTGGGGATGACAAGTTCTCCCTCCTCATAGTGTGACATGCAGGCATTGTAGCCATTACCAATCGTCACAGTATTGGCATCATCGTCATAGGTACAAACCACATGGAGTGAAGGGTCCCCGTTGAGCGTCAACGTCATCATTCCCTGATACCGATAGGCAAATGCCGACAGCGACAGCAGGGACATAAGTATCAGTGTAAAATATTTCTTTGTCATCATCTTCAATCTTCAATTATCAATTTTCAATCTTCAATTGTCAATTGTCTCCCGTCAGTACCCATTTGTAGAGCCAGTAGTCAGGCGATTCGCCTGCAATGCCTAAACTTGCACCCCAGAAGTAGAAGTCGGAGCCGGCATCCACATGGTCTTTGCTTTTGGGGGTTTCATACACGAACACGTTGGCCTCAGACTTATTGTTGGTAGTAGAAGGAGGGTTAACTCCAGCCACTTCGTGGCGGTAGCTTTTATCGTAGAAGTAATATTTGAGGCTGCTCTGGTTCTTGATGAACGAGAGGAGGTTTTCGTAGGGCACCACCGTGTCGTAGGTGCTGTGGTAGAAGGCCACGCGGTGCTGCGGTGTCCATCCCACGGTGAGGTTGTTGCTCTCCAAGGCACGATGCAGGTCCTGCATGACGCCGTGGCCGGTGGGGGTCACGCGCCTGCCGGCTTCGTCCTCGAAGTTGCTTTTGGTCGTGAAATAGCTGTAGGCTACAGGGGTCAACATAGACTCCATCCTTCCCCAGACGTTGGATTTGTCACCCTTGACCTCGAACAGCATTTCTTTCATCTGGTCCGCCGAGAAACTGCCGCCCACGGTGAAGCCCCCGCCGTAGGGATTATTGACCTTGCCCGTCCAGGACTTGCCGTAATTCATACAGTCGCGATAGACCTCAACCACACGCCCGGTGCTGTATTGGTCGCCATTGTTGGGCTGGCTCTTTGATTCCAGCATAAACGTGGAGCTGGTAGCAAAGAAGCGGTCGGAGAGATACTCCGTCAGGTTGTGCTGGCGCATCAGGGGATTGCTGTCGCACATGCCTTTCAAGATGAGCGGCATGACGATGGGCATGGAGATAGTGCCAGGAGTGTGATTGGTCTTTTCCTCCACATTATGCCTATTCAGATCGTAGGTACGCCCGTTGTCCTCCATATAGTAGCGCAGGTGGGCCACGGGGTCGTAGGGGCCGTCGCCGCAGACGGAGCCTGCAAAGTGGAGCTCTTCGGACAGGCCGTTGGTCTCGATGAACTTGTGGGTGGCCAGCGACACGCTGCCGCCCTGCGAGTAGCCTATGCAGACGCTCTTCCAATCGTTGTCTTCAAACCTCGCAAAATCTCTTTTCCCCGTGCCTACATGCGAATTGTATAGTGCCAGTCCGTAGCGCACGGCATCCACCACCTGGCGGGCTGTCAGCTCCTGATAGAGATAGGGGTGCGGACGGTTGGCGGTGCAGCCATAGCCCTCGTAGTCGGCCAGGATGACGAGGCAGCACGGCTGGCGCACTAGGTCGTAGCGGCAATACTCCAACAGCATGCCATTACCGCTCTGTGCGTCTCCACCATGATTGTAGTTGGTGGGGCACTCGTAGTTGCTGGTGATGGTCTCATGGCAACCGATGATGAGGTTGTTGGGCTTGGCGGGTATTAAGTCGGTAAACATCTTTGTGGGTATGCCCATGAGCGCCGACAGCACCACCTTGTCGCCATTGGCATCCACCGAGGGGTACTTGTAGGAATAGAGATAGGCACCGGAGCCGAAATTCTGAAAGCGCTCATCTTTAATATCGCCATATTCATCAGTGTCCACAACGGGCTTGGCACTGCGGCTCCGTGCCTGCGCCGGCTCGCTGGCCAAATTGCAGCTTTCCTCCTCGGTCAGGATTCTATGGCCGTCGTCGATGTGGAGCGTATCGGTCTTGCCCGTCACAGCGTTCACCACTAATGAGTCGTGGCTCATGAACTGAAGGTAGCGCACCTCCGTCACCTCCACGTCGCTGGCATCCACCGTCTTGGGGATGTCGCCGAACCGTCCTTGTGCCCATGCCCCCTGAGTCACCATGGTGAGCAAGAGGGCGAAAAGAAAGAAAAATCTCTTTTTCATTTTCAAAGAGGGAATTATCTGATTATCTTTTTATCGTTTAGGATTACAATACCACGAGTAGAAGCATCGGCTGGTGTTCCATTCAGCGTATAGGAATGGACTTCGCTGGTGGCGGCGCGCGTTGCAGCGGACACGGCTGTCGGTGCATCCTCGATGGCATCGTATTCGGCCATCGCCTCAGCCATACGGACATCGAGGTCGGCCAGGCGGTAGAGGCCGTCGCTGTTGGCTGTCAGTCCCTCAATGGTGACGGTCTGTACCATCGGCGGCTCTTCAAGCGAGAGCAGCGTGCGGGCATGCATCTGGCTGTATTTCGGATAGACCAGATTGATGGCGACATAGTCTTCGCTGCCGTCGCTCCACTTCTCGAAGACGAGCTTCGAGCCGATAGGCGTGCGCACCTCCAGCGCCTGCTCCGTCTTTGGAAGGTTCAGGTGCAAGGCTGCGCTGATGCTGGCGAGGTTTGAGTCGTGACCGCAGAGGAACGTGAACTTGCGGTTTCCGTTGGCGAGTTCCTCGCGGATGCGGCTCACCAGCGGATAGGCCAGGTTGACGGCGGCACTATGGGTGGTGAAGAGCAGACCGTCGTACACCTCCTTCACGCCACAGATTCCGCGCCATTGTTCCTCTGTCAGCTCATGACCGAAGGCCGCCATACTCTCACTCTCATAGCACTGCAGCACCATCGCGTCGGCCACGCTGTTGGCCAGTGTATAGCCGCCACTCATCTTCGGCTCGTCACCCTTCTCCAGTTTGAACTGTGTGTCATCGAAGCGGAAATGGACGGTGTCGTTGGCGGCAGCAGGCGAATGGGCCATGTCTATCACCTCCTCCATCAGCGTCAGCGTGGGCTGCACACTCTGCATCCAGGCCTCCGGGCCGCCATGCAAGGTAGCCATTTCGGCCAGGATCTGCTGGCGGTACTCATCGTTCATCTTCGTGAACTGCGCCTTGAACACAGGGTCCATGATATCCTCGTCGTACTTATGCTGAATCTCCACGTTGGCGAAGGGCAGGAAACCTGCGGAGAAATACTTGGCTGTGGCAAACGTGCGCTGACGCGAGTTGGCATAGAACAGCACCTCGTCGTCCACCGGACGGTAGTTGTCGGGTAACAGACCTGCGCCGACCACCCATTTACGGAAGAACTGGCCCATCTCCGTCTCGAGCACACCGCCACGCTGTGACAGCTGGCTGCTGGGCGATGTCCACTTGAACCATTCGTATGGTGTCACCCGCATATAGGCCGCACCGCCCGATGTCAGCGGCGAACGGATATTGTGGCGGCTCATCACCACCACCTCCTTCAGTTCATACTTTGCCCTGAAATCATCAGAGCGTTCCGTCTGAGCCTGCAGGCTCGTGGCAGCCATCATGGTGGCTGCTACCAATATTAAACATTTGTTCATATCTTTCATATGCCTAAGTCAAGTTAGATATATAGACTCATGAGGTCGTAAAACTGAAGGCGAGCAAGGTGAGGTCGTCGTTGGGTTCTGCACCGTCGCGGAAGCGGTCTGTATCGGCTTTCAGGGCCTCTACGATGTCGCGGCAGTTGCTGGCTGACAGCGAGGTGAGCAGTTCTACAATGCGGTCGGTGCCATACTGCTCCTGCTGGCGGTTCTCGGCTTCATTGAGTCCGTCGGTATAAAGCAACAGTTTACGGTCGCTCAGATATTCTATTTCATCACCCTCATATTCCAGTCCCGGCCATAATCCGATGGGCGCGTTGGGTACCACATCAAGGAACGAGTACTGGCCGTCGGCATTGCCGATGAGCGGCGGGTTATGTCCGGCGTTGCAGTATTCAAACCGCCGGAGCTTCAGGTCGAGTCTACAGATAAACATGGTGACGAACATACCCTCCTCGTTGTTCTCGGTCAGCTCATAGTTCAGTCGGGTGGCTATCTCTGCGGGTGTCCTTCCCGTCAATGCCAGTGAGCGGAATCCGCGTGTGGCTATGGCCATGAAGAGCGAGGCGGGCACACCCTTTCCGCTGACGTCGCCGATGCAGAAATACAGTTTGTCGTCGAGCAAGAGATAATTGTACAGGTCGCCACCCACCTCCTTGGCCGGCGTCATTGAGGCATACATGTCGAGACCGTCAATTTCCGGGAACACGCTGGGCACCATCGACATCTGAATGTCGCGGGCAATGCGCAGTTCACTCTCCATGCGCTCCTTGGCGGTGGTGGTCTCTTCGAGCTGGTCGTAGGCCGTCTTCAAGTCGTTGTGAGCTTTTCTCAGACGAGCTCCCATGCGGTGGCGCACAATGATATAGATGATGAGGAACACGATGAGCGTTGTCATGCCAATAAGTCTACCGATGTGGCGCTGGCGCACGTATCGTTCCTTCTCAGCGGTCATCTCCAGTTCTTTCTGGTGTACAGCTGCCTCTTCGCGGGCTTCAGCGCTGCGCGAAAGGGTGATGGCCGAATCAAGCCGTTCTGTGATGCTTATGCTCACGGCACGGGCTGTGTCTATACGGCCGGCCTTCAAATTGACTTCATACTTCTTTAGGAGCATTTTCTGTATGTTCTCCAGCGTATATCTGGTGCCGTACACCTTCATCATTTTCTCCATGCTTCCGAAGTTGTCGGCAGCATCCTGCCAACGTCCTGCCAGCCGCAGATAGTCGCTGGCCAGCATCTTGCCCTCTGCCGTCCTAAAGTATTCTGTCTTCTGGAACAGCCTATAGGCCTCGGCGGCTTCGTCCTTGCGCCCCAGCCCCTCCAAGGCCCTGGCCAGATAGATGTTGTAGCGTGCCCGCTGCTTTTCGGTATAGTCAGGACGTGCGTCAGCCTGCTTTTCATATCCGTCAATCAGTTGCTTCATGCGCTCAAGCCATAGTCTGGCGTTCTCATAGTCAGCTGCTTCCAGATAGTTGTAACTGATGTTGATCACACCCACGATGGCATCGCGGTAGCTGATGGCATAAGGGTGCTTCCTGATATTGTTGATATGGGCTCTATAGGCTTCTTCCAGACAGTCGTCGGTCTTGTCTTCACTTAATCCGAGACGGCTCTCAGCACAACCTATATAAATGAGCATATTGGTGTATTCGCTGATAGTGTCGCACCCAAGGCTTTTCAGCCGTTCCGTTGCGGGTATGGCCACTTTCAGGGCGGCTTCATATTCAGTCCATGTACTCAACAGACCCGTCAGACGGTTGGCAATGCCGGCATACACATGCACGTCCTCGTCGTCGGTAGAGTTTTCCACTGCGGCGATACCCGTCTTCCAGTATAGCTCAGCCATGCGCTTCTGCATCATTCGGTCGTAGGCATAGCCCAACCAGTAGCAGGCTTTGCCTTCAGACATACTGCCCAGCGGTTTCAGACTGTCCACCAATTCTATGATACGCGGATAGTCATGGGCCTGATAGGCCTCATAGACTTTGTTCTCTGCTTCTTTGTTCCGCCTTTCCTGTTCTTTGGAATCGCCTCCACATCCAGACAGGAATAAAGCGGCAACAACTGTTACCACCAAGATCTTCCTGAATGTCAGGTCGGCTTTCGGGTCCAAGTACTTTGCCATAATTGCGTCATTTAGGAATTACGGCACAAATATACGAAATATTCCGTTAACTAATTGCAATCCTCTCGAAAAAGTTGCAATGTTTAACGAAAAGGCTGTGATTTTGCCAGATGCCATCATGGACCTGCAACATAGAAAAAATCGCACAACAGGGACAGTCCCTGTTGTGCGATTCTTGTTTCAGAGAAAGGCGTCTGAGCGTCTTACATGCCTGCGGCGGCGATCCACTCATAGATGCAGGAACAGATGCCGAAGAGCATGACGCCTACAGTGCAGATGGCCATAGCCACCTTGGTGTTCAGATCGCTCTTGAACGTCGGCAGCGGGCTGTCGGTCTTGGTGATGTACATGGCCTTCACGATCAGCAGATAGTAGTAGAGTGAGATGACCGTGTTGACCAAGGCGACGAAGACAACGAAGTAGGCAGCGGCACTACCCTGCTCCGCAGCAGCCATGAAGACAAAGAACTTTGAGAACATGCCTGCGAACGGGGGAATACCTGCCAGCGAGAACAGCGCCAGCGTCATAAGGAACGACAGCTTGGGGTTGGTCTGATAGAAGCCGTTGTAGGCTGCCATGTCCGTGCGGCCGCCGTTGTTCTGCTCCACGACGTTGATGACGGTGAAGACCGCCATGTTGGCCACGATGTAAACCAGCACATAGTACGTCAGCGAGGCGATGCCCAACTGCGAGTTGCCCACCACGGCGAGCATGATGTAGCCGGCCTGCGAGATGGAGCTGAAGGCCATGAATCGCTTGAGCTCCGACTGACGGATGGCGAAGAGGTTGGCCACCGTGATCGACAGCACAATGACGATGTAGAGCAGATACTCCCAGTAGTAGATCAACGGCTGGAACACCTTCATGAGGATGATGCACAGCGTGATGGCTGCGGCACCCTTGGAGATGACACTCAGATAGCCGGTGACAGGCGTGGGAGCGCCTTCGTAGGTGTCAGCCGTCCAGAAGTGGAAGGGCACCAGCGAGATCTTGAAGCCCAGGCCACTGAAGAAGAATACCATACCCATGATGGCCAGTGCAGGCGACTGGAAGGCCGTAGCACCACAGGCCGTCTCAACCACCTGACCGCCCATCAGCGCAGCGAGAGCAGCAGCCACATCGCCGAAGTAGAGCGTGCCGGCGGCAGCATAGATGAACGAGATGCCATAGAGCATTACGCCGCTGGAGAACGTGGCCATCAGGATATACTTCGCAGCACCCTCAGCCGAGTTCTGCTTCCACTTGTCGAAGGCCACCAGACAGGCCAGGGGCACTGAGGCGGTTTCAAGGCCGAGGAAGAACAGCAGGAAGTTGCCGCTCGACATCATGATATACATACCCAGCAACGTGGAGATGATCAGCATATAGAATTCACCGGCGAGGCGCTCGCAGGTCTTCAACCACGGATGGGCCATGATGACCACGATGAGCGTACCAAAGGCGAGGATGACCTTCATCACGTTGACGGCAGCAGAAGTCACATACAGTCCGCCGAAGGCTGACTCCGGCTTCGCAAGCAGCAAGGTGGCAGCAGCTGAGACAACCAGCATGCCGACCGTCAGGAACTGCATGGTATAACCCTTCACCTTTGTCTTTGACAGACAGAAATCGGCTACGAATACGATCAACAACGAGAGAACCAAGAAGGCCTCAGGAATCATTTTCAGAAATTCACTATAATTCATATCTAAGTCCTCCTATCTTTTACATTACTCCAATGGATTGCAGGATTGTTCCGGCGGCGGGTGAGATCATGTCGCTGAAAAGGAACGGTGCACAGCCGAGGCCTGCCACACAGAAGATGAGGCAGATGACGGCGACGCGCTCGTCCCAGGTAGCGTCGGTCAGTTCCAGGTAGTGTTTGTTCTCCACCTCACCGTAGAGGATCTTGCCGACGACACGCAGGATGTAGACTGCCGTGACGACAATCGACGTACAGGCGATAATCGTGGCCACCATACGGAAGGAACTATTCGGGTCGCCAACAAGTTCCGGAGCTCCGAAGGCACCCACAAAGATGGTCATCTCAGCAATGAAGCCCGAGAAGCCGGGAAGTCCGAGGTTGGCCAAACCCGCAATCACATAACCAACAGCTAGGAACGGCATGATCTTCATCAGACCGGCCAGCTCGCGGATGTCGCGGGTATGGGTGCGGCCGTAGATCATACCAATGAGGGCAAAGAAGAGGGCCGTCATCAGACCGTGGGAGAGCATCTGCAAGATGGCACCAGTGACAGCCGTCTGACTCATCATCAGCAGGGCGAAGAGCACCAGTCCGCAGTGAGACACTGAAGAATAGGCATTGATATACTTCAGGTCAGTCTGTACACAAGCACTCAGGGCACCATAGACCACAGAGATGGTGGTGAGGATGAGGAAGATCCAAGAGA
>Ga0247608_10001146_pt1 | contig 38275 bp, 30 predicted proteins | sample 176DNAGHGlowgp2_FD_193490 | JGI IMG/M metagenome (GOLD analysis project Ga0247608, IMG submission 193490) | Sheep rumen microbial communities from Palmerston North, Manawatu-Wanganui, New Zealand - 1766 DNA GHGlow gp2 | ecosystem: Host-associated > Mammals > Digestive system > Stomach > Rumen ...
CCAAGCTTTTCGACATGGGTTTCCATATCCCTTACGAATACTGCATCATAATCATGGCTATGCTCACTGCCGTTTATGTGATACTCGGCGGCTATAAGGCCACAGCCATTAACGACTTCATACAGGGACTTGTGATGCTGGGCGGCATAATAACGGTCATTGCTGTGGTGCTCAACAGCCAGGGCGGACTGACCGAGGCGTTCCACAAGATGCAGGTTGCCGAGCCTACTGCCCACGACCTTGAGAGCCCGCTCTACAGCAACTTCCAGCCGGGCGACTTCGCCTCGCTGTTCGGACCGAACGCTCTTAGCCTTCTCGGCGTTGTCGTGCTGACGTCGGTCGGCACATGGGGACTGCCTCAGATGGTGGGCAAGTTCTACTCGATAACCGATGAGAGCGCCATCAAGCGCGGCACGATAATCTCCACCGTCTTCGCCCTCATCGTGGCTGGCGGATGCTACTTTCTCGGCGGCTTTGGACGACTCTTCGGCGAGCCTGTCTGGAACGAGGCGCGCCACAACTACAAGTTCGACGACATCATCCCTAACATGCTCGACACGGCAGTCAGCTCCGATTTACTTATAGGTCTTGTCTTAGTGCTGGTGCTTTCGGCGTCCATGTCCACACTCGCGTCGCTGGTGCTGACGTCGTCATCGACCATGACGCTCGACATCATCTACCGTGACAAGCGCGCGAGCGCCGACGAGGTGATTGGCGGCTCGATTGACGACGAGGTGGCGGAGAAGAAGGAGCGTCGCAAGGTCGTTGTCATGCGTATGCTCATCGTGTTCTTCATCGTCATTTCGGTGCTCATAGCCCTGAATCCGCCTACGTTCATCGCTCAGCTCATGGGCATCAGCTGGGGAGCGCTCGCAGGCGCGTTTCTGGCTCCGTTCCTGCTGGGGCTTTATTGGAAGGGCGTCACCAGGGCGGCTGTGTGGGCGTGCTTCGTTTGGGGTGTCGGCTTCACGGTTACAAACATGCTTCTTGGCAATCCGATAAACCCAATTGACTGCGGCGCCATAGCCATGGTCGGTGGCTTCCCGGTCGTGCTTCTGGTCAGCCTCTTCACCAAGAAGTTGCCAAAGAAGAAAGTGGACGCCATCTGGAAGTGCTACGAATAAACCATCAGAATGCTCACATTAAAAATAACAATAATATATAATAATTTATCTAACTAACTTTAAAATAATCAGGTTATGAAAATGAGAACAAGTAACAAACGGGAATTGATGAGGAAATCACTATTCATGCTGATGTTCCTATTAACGTCATTGGCATTAAAGGCCCAATCTCCAGATCCTAATTTCCACATCTATCTCGCCTTCGGGCAAAGCAACATGGAAGGGCAAGGACCTATTGAAGAAGAAGACCGAAACGTACCCTCCAACGTAAAGGTCTTGTGGAGTTCGACGGCCTCTGATGTTGCTGATGAGATTAGGAATACAGGCAAATGGTACACCGCCGTACCGCCTCTTTCCCACCGATATGGCAAACTTGGCGTTGCCGAATACTTCGGCAGAAAACTTTCCGAGGAATTGGGAAAGTCCATCACCATCGGAATCATCAACGTATCTGTGGCAGGCGCAAGCATCAGTCTTTTTGATAAAGACACCTACGCTGACTACATTAATAATATGGGAAGTGCGACCTGGCTGACTCAGCGCATTGATGCCTATGGTGGCAATCCTTATGGGAGACTTATCGAGATGGCTAAACTGGCACAGAAAGAAGGCGTCATCAAGGGTATCATAATGCACCAAGGCGAAACCGACATGAACGACGGCGAATGGCCGAGCAAGGTAAAGAAAGTGTACAACGACATCATCAACGACCTCAATCTTGGTAACGATATTCCGTTGTTGGCCGGAGAGGCGTTAAGAACAGGTGTGGGCCGTACTGCCAATACTAACATCGCCAAACTGCCTAAACAGAACAGTAACTTCTATGTCGTATCGTCCGAAGGATTCAATCAGGCGCTGGGCGACGGACAGAATTTACACTTTACATCGGCAGAATATCGTAGCTTCGGCATCAGATATGCAGAGAAGATGATTGAAGTGCTGGGCGACAAAATACGCACAGTTGCTGGCGACGTAAACAATGACGGCTCTGTGACCATGGCCGACGCCAACATGGTAGTGAACTACTTCCTCGCTACGGACAAGAACAGCATCAGCGGCTTCAACAAGGAGGCTGGCGACGTTAACAATGACGGAGATATCAGCATGGCTGATGCAAATGCTATAGTAAACTTATTCCTGGGTACAGGCAATTAATAACAACGATTCCCATATAGCGGCAAGAAACCGTTCTTCCGCTATATGGGAATCTTCGTTTCTGGTCACGACTACGCAACCCTGAAAAAACGCTATAACTACATTGACAGCTATACTACAAAGACTTTCCTCCGTTCTTTAACAAGGCTGTTTCTCTGACATGCGGAAAGAAGTCTTGATCCTATTTATCGCCATTACCACAAGGGTGTCTAACACCACAGCAATAACGAAAGCCACTGCCACCATAGGATAGAAACCTTCATACGGTGTCACCATCCTATCCATAATGATAGCGGCAATAGTAGGACATGCACCACAAAAGAAATAATAATACAAGGAGTTGCGTCCTACGAAACGTAAACATCCATTACAGAGTATTCTTGAAGCCACAGACACGGAGAATACAATGCCTGCAAACATATCTGCATAATAACAGCATAAATATGGCAACGAGGTATGATCTGCCATCTCACCTAACGGATTGACCACATATATATACTTTAAGAAAACAGCCGACAATAATGAGAATGCCGCCAAATGCCACTTTCCTTCCAAATGCAGTCCCCTCTGTCTATACATAAAGCCTACATAAAGAAATACGATATTCAGCATGGCTCTTCTTACGTTCCAATAATCAGGATATTCAATATGCAGCAAAGCTATTCCAGCAAGCAACAGCAACAGGCAAATCCCAGTACAGCCTTTCTTAACTAAGAAAGCAAAGATTATCTCACAGACAATCAGGGTAGTCACGAACCATGATGCCTTGCCTAACAGTATGCCGATATAGGGTTGCCACAACTCTCCATTTCCGTTAATGAGTGATTTGGGGACAGCGATAATCGAAGTAAAGATAAAATAAGGTATAAGCAGCGATGTCAGTATCTTGCATAGCTTCTTACCAAAATCCATATTCTCCCTATTGGGAAACAGGTAACCTGACAAGAAGAAGAATACGGCAAGTGCATTATCAGCATAAAAGGCACTAGAGATTGCCGCAGTCTTGGCATAATAAACATCTGTATGATGCCACAATATCACAAGCATGCAAAATCCACGTAATCCGTCTATCCATTCTACCCGTCTTTTTTCACTCATAACGATTTCTTTTCTTGATTTCCTTTTTGAACGGTTTACCATAAAAGGCGTAGCAAGCCTTTAAATCATAAGAAGCTATTGCAAAGGTAATTAAAATATATCTATTTACAAATTCTATTACGAAAAATGAAGCTTTTTTTGTTGAAAAATGAAAAAAACATGCATATACTATTGCTGCATAGATTTTTTTTTGTATATTTGCAACTGAAATTTCAATCTCTAAAGAAGTCTTTAGGTGGGTTCTAATAATTCCCACTGTCAGATTTTTGAATTTATTTCGAGGGCAAAATGTTAGCTGATAAGGGTTGCGCTCTCCCGCGAAACGGGGGAGAAGCGAAGCGGAGGGGGTGTAAAGACCATTGACCATAGCGGGCTATGTGACCGCAGAAGCTAGCAGTTTGCGCCAAAAGAAAACAAAAATATGACATAATGACATTCACATAATTGACTAATTTAAAACGGGGGAATTTTTAGAACCCACCTTTAATGCTTCTTGCGATTATCTATTGAGAACTAATACCCGTATTAATAACATAATAATTAAAAAGAAATGAGAAACACTATGCTTGGGATGTTTGCCGCCATCCTTTCAATCTGTGGCACGAGTATCATAACATCATGTGAGAAGGCTAACGCCGATAACGAGACACTGCCCAAGGTGGAGTCAAAAGAGCTTATACGCACCAGCAAAAGTTGGGACGATGTGGAGCTTCCAGACTATTTTGAGGGACGCCCTGAGCTGGTGGCTGTGAAGTATGTCTTCCCTGCCGGTCAGAAACTGGGTTGGCACCATCATCCGGTGATGAACTACGGCATACTGGTGCAAGGTGAACTGACCATCATAGGCCAGGACGGCAAAGAGAAAGTGGTTCATGAAGGTGAGGCAGTAGTAGAGATGGTGAACACCATCCACCACGGCGAGAACCGTGGCACAAAGCCAGTAATACTCTATATGTTCTACCTGTCGCAGGAGGGCCAGGAACTGGCTGTGCAGCACCCGGAGATTCCCTTAGATTAAGACGCTAAAGGGTTAGTGGCTATTCCACTACCTCTTCACTGTGGAGCCCGATGGCAGTAAACCAAAAAAGGCTTTGCATACAAGTAAAAGTATGCAAAGCCTTTTCTGATGTTTTCTCTTTTTATCTTTTCTCTTTTTAAATTTATAGAATAAAACCTATAAAACAAATTTAGCCCTCCCCATGGGGGAGATTGGTGGGGACTCTATTCATACCTCCATAGTCGCAGGGTGAGCCATAGCTTGTTGTATATGCGGAAGGGAGGTTCAAAGATTACTTCGGAGGGGTAGCTGGCAAGGAAATGAAGGTTATGGCGAAGACGCGCCATGGCATAGGGCAGTCCACGATAGCGCAATGAGCCATTGGTCACCTCTGCCCAATTGTAGCGTTTGTCTGACTGTCCGAAATTACCACTTAGCATTATCTCGCTGAGCAACTGGCGACCGGCACGCTCATCGGGCTGATATGGCATCCATGATGTAGCATCGGGGGAGGCATCGTTGCAGAATACTTGTTGCAAGACGTACATGACTGCTGAAGCAAACCTTTCCAGTCCAAATGACTTTATAAGTGCGGTGTCGAGCATAGATGACGACGATTGTTGCAACACCATGTAGTAATCGAGCAGCTGCCGCATGCCGATGCCTTCCTCAAAAATATGCTTGTAAAGGTGAAGCAGCTGGAAGACAGCATTGAACTGCGCCGTAGGTATGGCATAGCCCTCAAACTCCACCAACTGGCCGCTATGCTTGTAATCGCTTAGCCACTGCTGCAGACGATGGTTGTGCAGTGGATTATACAGCCACGTAGGACGGTAGTGCACCTCTACGGGTATGTCCTTGAGTATGGGGAAGTCCATGTTGTGGTAGTACATGAACTCGCCTTTCTTCCTTGACTGGCAGAACTCTATCACCATGCGTACGTGGTGGCTGCCTTGTGGCCACGCCCACACGTCGATGTCGCCAGGGGAACGCAGTGCGCACAGGTGTTCGGGATAGTTGGCAGCATTACCCTGTCCCTTGAGTATAAGGCAGTGGAAGCCGTTATCCTTGAAATATCGCCATACGGCAGCCGTCTGCCTGGAAGCCTGGCTGTTGAGTTCGCGGATACGGTCAGCCTTGACCGCCCACTGGCGTATGCGGCGCGGCGGCGGCAACTGGCTGTGGGGCAGCCGTTCAAGAGCAGCGAAGGCTATGCCGGCAAGAGTCTGCTCCTTGGCGGTGGTGTATAGCTGTTCCCATTCCTCAGGAGAGGGAGTATGCGAGAGACTGCTCCGCTTGCCAATGGCGACCTGCAGGAGTTCAAAGAAGAGGGTGTATGTCTGCGTATTGTCTGACAATATGGTTATAGTAGCTGTCGGGATTTCTGCCAGCCTTGTCGGCATGGCGGTAGTTGAGTTTATGGAAGCTTACCTTACGGGTAAGGTCGTTCCACCACTCAAGGTCGAAATCATGTGTGAAACGTTGTCCTAACTGTATGAACGCAAAGCTGTTTCCGCGTGGCATCTGCTTTATCAGCTCTGGGTGCCTGCGCGCTGCGACATTGAAAAACAGGTGGAAGATATAGTACTCCACGGTGCAATTGTAGTCACGCCAATATGCCAGCAGCATTCCGAGTACGGACCGTAGCACGGGGTTGGCGGGCTTTGCATGTATGAACCAGTTGGAGGTGCCTATCACCTTGCCGTCTTTGAAATAACGGAAGAGGAACAACTCACTCTTTTGTATTTCCTCCCAATACTTGTTGCCCGTGCAGAGTACTGACGCGTCAATCCATGTGCCGCCATGATGAATGAGCAGGGCGAGGCGCAGGATGTCGCTGAACAAAGGATGAGGTATGATGCCGTCATGGTACTTGCGCTCGATATAGTCTGGCAGCGTAACGTAGTCATGATAGTTGTCGGCGGTAATAACCACCACGCTACTTTCAGACAGGTTTGTGACAATAGAGTTATGACAGGCACGCACCAAATCAGGAGCCGAGTCAATGCCCTGCAGCCAGCAGAACCAAATCACGTTGGCGCTAACATTGGCGTTTGGCAAGGTGTCGGGAACCGTATATTGCGGAGCGTCGGCATACTTCTCTGTAAGCATTTTGTCTGTCTTTCGTGTTATTGCAGGATAGACATACTTGAGGCTTCGTCCGTTGACAATGCAGCGGAAGCATTCCCTGATGCCAGTCCACAACACTCCCATGCGTAGATATTGCCACAGCAGGCGCATACCACCAAACTGGCGCAGACGTATGATGAGACGATCAAAATCTTGCATAGATGCTGCGCAGGTCTTGGTTTATCTTCTCAGGTGAGAAGTGGTTGCGCACGAACTCCTGACTGTAGGCAGACATATCGCTGCGCTGTTGTTTGTTGTCAATCAGCATGGCGAGCCTGTCAGCAAGTGCGTCGGCATCGCCAAACGGGAAAGTGACACAGTTCCTGCCCTCCTCAATGACATCGGGCAGTCCGCCAACGGGAGTGGTGACTACGGGTATGCCGTAGGTCCATGCCTCGAGCACCACCATGGGGAAGCCTTCCTCGTAGGAGCACATGCAGAGGATGGAGGCATTGTGGAAATACTCATCCTTCTGTCTGCCGGTGACGTAGCCCGTGAAGGTTACGCTATCCTGCAGTCCCATGTCGATACTCATCTGGCGGAAGCGCTCCACCTCACCGTTGCCGAGCATATAGATATGCCAGTCGGGGTAACGGCTTTGCAGTGTCTGCCAAGCCTTGAGCAACAGGTCGGGAGCCTTGTTGTCGTTGAAGTATGCCATCATCAGGATGGTATTCTTGCGGTCGGCATAGTCGCTGTGCGGAGTCATGGCGCATGAGTTGTAGAGCACCGTGGTAGGAGTCTTTATGCTGCTGTATGACTCAAGGAAGAGCTTCTGCCATTTCCTGGCAAGCAAGACGATGAGGTCGGCACGGCGCAGGTGCCACAGAAAGAGTTTGTTGGCTGTATGGTTGCGCAGCTGGTTGCCCATGTGTATGTGCATGATGATTTTCTTCCTGCCAAGCATGGCGAGGAGGAAGACGGGCATCTGTATTATCAGGCAGATGCGGTCGGGCACCGTATGGAAGTGAATGATATCAAATCGCCATATAATAAAAAAAGCCATGAAGCATGACTTCATGGCATACCACAACTTCCACAGGTAGTTGCGCTGTATCTGCGTGCCGAGCCAGTAACAGGAGTATTCCTTCCATGCTGGCATTTGCTCCATCAGTTTGATGGTGGAGCTGACGCCGCCGAACGACTCTCTTGCACTGCCTACGACTAATACTTTCTTCATATCTTTTTGAACAACAATGCTTTTTTATATAAACGACAATATAGTATATGTTTATATTGACGACAATACTGACAATTTTAGACAATTATTTTTATCGATTGCATAACTTTAAAGGAATTGTCTGAAATTGTTATAATTGTCGTTTATCATTTTACATATCAACCAATTGATTGTTTTTTGACGACAATACAGACAATCTTTGACAATTATTTTTATATCGATTGCGTAACTTTAAAGAAATTGTCTGAAATTGTTATAATTGTTGTTTATCATTCTACATATCAACCAATTGATTGTTTGTTGACGACAATACAGACAATCTTTGACAATTATTTTTATATAAATTGTACGACGTTGAAGAAATTGTCGTATCAAAACGACATCTTACTTTATTGTTATCTATTTCGATAAAGAGATTCACCAGTCATCGTGGTGATTCTGTTATTGGTTGAATCAAACAGATATCTCTCCAAAACACATGATTTTGAAGAAAAATTCACCAATATACCAGCTTTAGGTCTTACTAAATGCATATAATTAAATAACTGTGCCCTATGTTCATCAGTTAAACTACTTACGGCCTTAAGTTCTATAACTATATCATCATCGATAAGGAAATCCAATTTATATTCAGCATCAAGTAACTTTCCTTTGTATATTGGCTTAACCGTATATTCCCTTTTGTATGGAATATTCTGAAGTTCCAGTTCCGTCTTTAATCCCTCTTGATAAATTTTCTCGTTTAATCCCGGTCCTAATTCCTTATGTACATTGTATAATGTGCCGACTATTGTATATAATTTTCCTTTTATATCTGACATTTAGTTTTTTTGACGAATGTAATGTGTAATCTTAATGAATTTTCTGAAATTGTTATAATTGTCGTTTATCATCCTACATATCAGCCAATTGATTGTTTATTGACGACAACATAGACAATCTTTGACAATTATTTTATATCGATTGCGTAACTTTAAAGAAATTGTCTGAAATTGTTATAATTGTCGTTTATCACAGCCAGTCGATTGTTAATCAATGACAATTCTGACAATCTTAGACAATTGTGGCGTGCGATATTGAAATAATCGTCTTAATTGTAGTCTTTTACTCCATACAACAGTTTGTCGTTTTCCTTTTGTTGTTCCTCAGAGAACCTCATCTTCAGTAGTCGGGCTGGTACACCGCCGATGATGGAGTAAGGAGGAAAGGACTGCGTTACCACTGCTCCGGCAGCAATGACAGAGCCGTGACCTATGGTGACACCTTTCAGTATTGTCACATTAGCCCCTACCCAGACGTCATCCTCGATGACCACAGCAGCATCGTTCTCAGGCAGTTTCTCATCGTCAGTGACGTCAATGATGTATTTGCCCATGATGTCTATGCGATGGTCGCCAGTGATAATAGTGGGATGCGGACCGAAGATGACCTTCCTGCCAATAGTTAGCGGTGCTTTGGTACAATAGAAAGTGCTGCCCTTGGGAATGGATGTGCCGTCACCAATGGAGAGATTTTGCAAACCTTTGATGTCAGACGACATTGGGCGCAGATAAACACCACGTCCGCAATGTTTCATGCACGCCTTCCATACAGGTGCCCACAGAGCATCCCAAAGATAAGCTGGTATAAGACTAAACTTCAAGAAGAAACTCATAACTCATAATTCAGTACTTGTTCAATCACCGGCGCCATGTCAAAGTATCGGTATTGACCGAGTCTGCCGCCGAAAATGACGTCTTCCTCCTGCTCTGCAAGCTTGCGATACTGCTCAGCCAGAGCATTGTTGCGCTCGTCGTTTACAGGATAGAACTGCTCCATACCCTCTTTGTATTCTGTAGAATACTCTTCGCTTATGACGGTCTTCGGACACTGGTACACTTCCTGGCCAAACATCTCAAAATGCTTGTGCTCTATGACACGTGTGTAAGGCTCGTCATGTGATGTGTAGTTGATGACGGCATTGCCCTGATAGTTCGGCGTATTCTCTATGCGAGTCTTGAAGGATACCGTGCGCCAGTCAAGTTTGCCCAGGCTGTAGTTGAAATACTCATCAAGAGCGCCTGTATATACCAACTTGTCGGCATATTTGCGCCAGTCTTTGTATTCAGAATTAAAGAAGTCGGTACCTGTCTTGCAATCGACGCCCTCAAGAAGTCCGTTGATGAGTTTGTTATATCCGCCAACAGGTATGCCCTGATACTTGTCATTGAAATAATTATTATCGAAAATCATTCGGACCGGCAGACGCTTAATGATAAATGCAGGCAGTTCCGTACATTTGCGTCCCCATTGCTTTTCGGTATATTCCTTGATAAGCTTATTGAATATATCTTTACCCACGAGCGTCAAGGCCTGTTCCTCCAAATTCTGCGGTTCACGACCGTTCAGTGCTGCTATGGCCTCGGCTTTCTGTTCGTTTATCCTTGCCTCAGCCTCAGCCGGAGTATGGACGTCGGGCCACATGCGGTTAAAGGTATTCATGTTAAAAGGCAGGTTGTATAGCTCGCCTTTGTAGTTCGCCACAGGACAGTTGGTGTATCGGTTGAACTCAACGATGGAGTTTACGAATTCCCATACCTCCTTGTTAGATGTATGGAAGATGTGTGCACCATATTTATGTACGTTTATACCTTCGATGGCTTCGCAATAGATATTACCGCCGAGATGCTGGCGTTTGTCAATCACGAGGCATTTCTTACCAGCTTTTTGAGCTTTGTATGCGAAAGTGGCCCCGAAAAGTCCGGAGCCAACAATCAGATAATCGTATTTCATATCTTGTTCTTTTCTGTCAGATGTTTGTAAATATTCATGATTTTGAAGCCTTTGTTCTCCCACGACAAATCGTTGGATTTCTGTTGGCAGTTGGCTGACATCGTATATAACTCATTCCTGTTTTGATAGAAATGATTAAGGTAATGGGCAAACTCCTTGATGGATTGTTCAGGATTTGACAAAGAGATTTTCTTGCCAACGCTGTCGTCTATTACGGCAGACATGCCGCAGGTGTCGAAACACAACACCGGCAAACCATTGCTGATAGCCTCAAGTACCACGGTGGAAGTATCCTCGCTGACTGATGTGAAGAAAAAAAGGTGGGCTGATTGCATAGCCTTCTCTACATCATCATGAGGCATGTTTCCATGAAGAGTAACCTGATTATCTATATGCAATGTACTTATCAAAGACGACACCTCGTTTACTTGTTTGTCGTTGCCCGTTCCATATATATGCAAGTGTATGTTTTCGTTTCCGCTCTGTGCTACAGCCTTTATAGCGATGTCGATCCTTTTGCGGTAATCAAATTTTCCAGCCCAGACAACGTCTAAATGATTTCCTTCAAAGGATCTTCCTAATGTCTGTTTGAAGTCACGGCAACCAGTTTCGGGAATTATAATGGATTCCTTACCTGTATATCTTTTTATTGCATAGTAACTGTCGGGTATTGAACTGATTAATGCATCAGCATTATTTAGGGCGTGTGTTATTCGTGGATAATACTTTATCTGTAGTATGTTTAACTTATTCTTTATATATTGGAAGGCCTTCATCTTCCGACTGTCAGCATATTTAAGAGGGAATTGTTTTAATCCACCAATTGGTCCCCAGACGATTGGGACATTGAAATCTTTGGCAACATCATACAGACATCCTGGTTCACGAAAACCAATCATGTTTAGTTGGTGTATCAAGTCTATATGATGCTGTCGGCATATCTCCCTTGCAATGCCAGCCGTTTTTCGTTGCCACTTCCAGTAATACCAATAAAAACGCCAGTCGCCCTGATTCCAGCACATACGCCTCACTTTCTCGGAAACAGAATTGTAGAAGAAATGTATCCTATCCTTATATTCTGACGAATTCAGTGTATCCTCTATTTGCTCCCGAAACTCTCCCTCTGTTATGACATACACCTCACAATGCCTTGCTATGGCAAGAATCCAGTTCCAACCCATGCCAGGCTCACTACCCATATTGGGTGAACATGCGTATGCGTTGATAAGGACAGAAAGCATTTCTTATATTTAAGATGACATCCTATGAATCAGCCAACTTTACTCTCTCGACCTCCTCTTCCACTTCTTCATCCTCTTCTTCCTCCTCCTCTTCTTGATTTATATTGGCATTTAGGCACAACGCTATCAACATACAATAACCCATGCCTTTACCAGAGAGGAAAGACGTATCAGCCGTCTGTTCTATGGCAAGACAGAAGAAGGCCATCATTGCCACACGATAATACTTCATATCCTCAATCTCATTGAAAGCCCTGAGACGACGTTTCCAAAAAACATAAAATAAAATTACGCCAGCAACGCCGAACTGTGCTAATGTCGGATAGAATGCATCACATATAAACATGCCATCCTTTAGCTGATTACCTCCTAATCCCCATATATTATTCAGATGGTATTCATAATATAATGGAGAATAGTATTTCCATGCAGCATTACATGCGAAAGTGCCCATGCCCGGGCCAAAGGGGAAATAATCCCATAGGATTTTCCAGGCTGTCTTATATGTCATAGGGCGTGCCAGTTCCTCATTTTCCCAACCGTCAACATAGTACACTTCAAATTTAGTCCATGTAAGAGCAAGAGCAAACACCATCATCAAACCAATGGTCCATATTGTCCTTGGAGACTTGAAGTCAAGTTGCCTTTTAACATAGAAAAGCATTGCTACGAAAGCAACCACCTCACCCATAAATTTCATTTTAGGAGCAAGCAAGCCCGTACCAACTAATGTTAGTGCTATAAGTTTGTTTTTCTGTGTTTCCTCTGAGAAAAGGTAATATCCCATACCAGTACATATAGCCATCTGTCCAAGCACAGGGAACTCCGCGTTAGCATCTGTCGTCGTCTGGGGATGAACATAAATCCATGATGCCAAGGTTAAGATCATGGCCCCTATCATCAACGTTTTTTGTCTGTCAGAGAAACGGGGATTTAGAATCCAAGTACAATATATAATTGAATAGGGACGAATCTCTTGGACGAGGTCAAGCCAGACAGCGTTGTCTACATTTCTGCCAAATAAAAGACCATATATAATATAGAATGTAAGAATCCATAGAAAGGCCATATACTCTTTCCACGGGATCTTGTTTGTTGACCAATTATGGCGAGTCAGGAAAGTGTAACCAATTAAGACAACTGTCATCACCTCATCTACATAGCCAAAACCTGCCAGATCGTTATAGGCAATACAGGTCGGGAAATATATTATCCAATAAAGTGTGTAGAAACGCGCTATCTGGCTCATTTGCTTTCAAAGGGAATTTGGAACCAAGCATATTTACTCCTTGCCCAAGTTTTTTGGCCTACGGAGTAGATTATTCTTAACAGCCACAACGGCAGTCTATCTTTAAATGACTTTTTATTTGTCTTCTTCTGCCATGAGCCCGTATAGTTATGTGCACAAAAACTTTTCTTCGTCTTTCTAACTTTTACCGCATTGCGGCTATTAAAGAAGTCGCTGTCAAACACTTCGATATATTTACCTTGTTTTTTGCAGAACTCAGAAACATCACTGATACGTCTGAATGTATAATTCAATTGTGTTAATTCATGGTGGAAACGTACTGGTAGTTCTGTAATGTCATACGTGCCATTTTCCTTTATAAAATGTTTATTATTATATGTGTCAAGTATGTCTTTTATCCATGCACATCCTTTCTCTGCACCAATTACAGCAGCTTCAAAAGCTTTTATCTGATCACAACCGATAAAATATGGAAGATGTAGCAGCTCATTAAAATTTTTATATACAAAAACGTCTGCGTCTAGATATATTCCACCATAGTTGTAGAGAGCATATAGTCGAATGTAGTCTGCTGCAAAGGCATATTTCTTCGCTTCAAATGCTTGTTTCGTCCATGTCGCACTTTCTATATCAAAATGTTTCTCTGTGACATGTATCTTACATAAGCATGAACAATCCTTCGGTATTTTTCCCCACAGCCAAATGTCATAATCTTGTAATTTGTAGTTCCAAGTTTCAAGACAATCTCTTATAGAATCAGGAAAAGCATCACCTGACAGCCAACAAAGGTGTATGATTTTAGGTATCATAATTAAGTAGACCGATTGTTATTAGCAAATCTTAGACTTCCATTTTTCTGCGTATGCAAGAAAAAGCCAATTGTAGTAAAAGTCGTTTTTTACAAGTTTACAGAAAGTTTTCCAATGTAACTTGTCTGAATTTGAAAATATATTATTTCTTATAATAAAATCCTTGATAATGGAGAATGCTGCTTTTTTTACTTCGTGTGGTAATCCAATAGCACGATTTGGAAACTGCCAACATAGTTCATGTATAGTAAGTCCGTTTATTACATCATCTTGTTCTAAATGTAATACATCTTTTGCAAAAGTAAATAGATATATAGGAAGAAATACGGAATCGAGCGATTTTACAGAGGCTGTATTCCATAATTTTTTAGAGGCATTATTCTCATGCATTGTATAATAATACATACATTCTGGTAATATTACGACTCGATGACATTGCCTTGCTAATACACATTTGGTTATCATATCTTCATACCAAAAACCAGGGTTAAATCGTACTTTTTCAAAAATACTTTTTCTATAGGCTCCAGCCCAGATGAATCCTGAAATTTGATTGATATAATCAAGACTTTTATTATTGTCAATAACGAGAGGCAACGCTATATGATGTTTGGATATGATGTTGCCTTTTACGTCAACATACATATATCCTACTTGTATCATGTCAGCATCGTTCTTTTTTATTCCATCCAGTATGTTTTCTACATAGTTTTCGTTTACATAATCGTCGTTGTCGACAAATCCCACATATTCCCCATTTGCTAATTCTAATCCTTTATTTCTAGCGGCAGAGATGCCTAAGTTCTCTTGCTTGCAGATTAGTATTTTATCATTATATAAACTTTTATATTTGTTTATTATGTCCTCACTTCTGTCAGTACATCCATCTATAACACATATAATTTCGTAGTTATACTTGGTTTCCTGATTTAATAGTGATTCTATACATTTTGATATATATATTTCACTATTGTAAACAGGTACAATAATGGATAAATCTATTGAATTTATTCGCAGTTGTGTATGTGTCAGTTGTGTTAGAGGTATCTGATATCCACTATTTTTTATTATGTGTTCCGCCTTTGTTTTTGACGGTAAGTTATTACATTTAGGGAATATTTTGTATAGTATTATGAAGAAAACATACAAAAAAAAGCATATAATCTTTTTAAGAGAAAGTTTCAATACATACATTGTTTCCTTATCGTATTTGAGTTAAACAGATTTTATTATATATAATCCTTATTCTTTCCTTCCAATCACCATATTTAAGTGCAGACTCTCTATTTTTATCAACAAGGTATTGGTAGGCATCTATGTTATTCAGAATGTTTTGAACTTGCATTGCACTATCCTTGGTATAATCATACTCTATAACAGGGTTGTAACCAACGATATCAATTAGCTCCTTGGGGGCATGACCTAAGATTATATTGCGTGAAAGCATACTTGGTTGAAATAGTTCTTGGAACAACTCATGCCAATAATAACCTGTATCTTCAAATTGCCATGGAATATCATTCCCTGCATAATTGTAACAATGATATTGTTTGTTTGGCTTCAAAGTCGAAATTTTGTGCCAATTCGTCTCATTGATTATTTTTGTATCTAACAAGGAATATTCAAGATCACTCAAAGACATTTCCCAATTATACTTTGGCATGAGATAATCTGACAAAGCAAATGGAGTTTTAAAGTAGAATTTAAAATCATACCCATTGGCTTTCGCAAGATTATATAAAGATATCACGGCTTTCAGTCTGTCGGCTAAACCGGGATGACTGCGGTGGGGTTCGAATACAAAATAGAGTACATTTGTTTTCTTTGCTTTGCATAATCTGAGTTTATGCCAATACCAAATATTGTGCAGGAAGTACTTTATGTCATATTTAATATATACTGATTTCATCTTATAATTGTATATCCGTCTTACATTTTACCTAATTTTCCTTTTATACCTCGACGTATCATCTTCAGTATCATGAAGTAATCAGAGATTGAGTATTTATGCCCCTTGAAGAAATTATATGTTATAGCAGCATACATATCTAGTACAAATGGTAATGTTCCGAAATACTGGAAAAACATATTTTTTCCGTATTTATGGCAAAAATAAGCAGTATTACGGAAGTGATACTTTAATTTCCATTTGTTTTTTACCAGATTATCCCTTTTGGTTAAAGTACTCTGATGATTATATTTTTCCATAACAGCGCTACTTACCACTTTTACCTTATATCCTGCAAGTATTGCCCTGTATGAGTACTCTGTGTCATCATAGAGGATGAACAAATCTTTATTAGGCAGGCCTATACTCTCCACAACCTCACGCCTAATTAATGGTCCCTCGAATGCCATCCCCTCTATTTCTACTGTCTCATTATTATTTAGCAGTTCCTCTTTCAGACAGTCTTCATAGATGTATTTGAAAGGATTTGACAGGTTTTGTTTCCTTGTTTCTGAAATAAACAACCTGCCATCCATCAATCGTTTAGGGCATAATATTCCGGTTCTGTCTTCTGAAGTGTAGTGATTGATTAACTGTTCCAGACATTGAGAAGTAGGAAAGACATCATCATCCATACACCATATCCAATCAGTTTCCGTAGTCATCGCTTCTTTTATACCTCTATAAAAGCCACCTGCTCCTCCTACATTCTCTTGGTGTATAGTAATAAGAAATTCTTGAGAATCCAGCCATTCTTTGGTACCATCTGTTGCACCATTATTAACGACAATAATTTTGTCGACTGGTACGGTCTGCGATTGCAGGGCGCTTATCACCCGCTTCAATAGTTCCAATCGATTATATGTCACCACTACTGCAGTCGTCATATTTTATAACCTAACTCTGTTAGCCAATTCATGATTTTCTTTATACGGATGCTCCATGGAGCCATTGCCAAAGCTATTTCTCTGTTTTTATCAACAAAAGGCTGATAGTCATTTATATGCGCAAGAATATCTTTTATCTGTTTTTCTGCATTTTGCCTATCAAGTGTAATGACAGGATTATACCCTATTAAATCTACCAATTCTTGGGGTGCCCTGCCAACAAGCACACTGCGTGACAACATTCCTTCCCAAAAGCGTTGAGTTAAGGTCTCTACACCCCCTGTTGTATCCTTATCAACATCACATCGAGGAAGAGCGAGCGTCACCCTTGCATCTGCCATTGTGTTAAGCAAATCATCCCAAGTCATCATTTGGGTTATGATACTTGTAGAATTAACATGGTTAATTCCTTCAAGTGGCTTGTCAAATAGATTGCGCTGCTTGCTGCCATATTCCAGGAAATCTATACTACGTTTTTCAAGTAAGTCACCAGCATGATATACACTTGTGTCAATTCCTTCTGTAACATTTAGAATCTTTATGTTGGGACATCTTTGTTGCATTGCTTCAGCCGTGATTGATGACGTAAAGATTGCAACTTTCACATTATGCCTTTTCAACCATTTTTCTGTTCTGTCATATACAGAAGGCCAACAATCCCAGATAAAAGGAATTGTTTCGCAACAACAATAGTCGGGCCAACAATCAAAATTAATAGTACATGCCTCAACAAAGCGTAGTCTTGCCTGAGACGAAAGAATATTAAATGACGGCAGTTCTATTTTATGTGCTAAACCATGAAGTTGCCTAATGGGATAAAAGGCTTTTGAGATTTTACCACCATTGTTCACCCATGCTTCATAGGGAGGGCACTTAAAATTACTACCGTTACGTTGTGTATAAGGTCGTATAGCTTTTACTGTCTTCATTATCTTAGGTGAGAACCTAATAATTCTGATATTCTCGCTAATATACGATATAATCGGAGAGGTATCATATATCTAAGTCTTAGCAACTTATTACTTGAGTTTACTGATTTCATAACTGCCTGTGCATAGAAACTATGTTTCACCTCTATTCTTTCTCTAAAATTCAACCCCTTATACAATTCTCTATGTTTCTCATATATATAGAACATTGAATCTTTCCAACGATTTAATCTATTAGATATTCGATATGGATCGTTTTTATAAATCCTATATATGAATAATGGTTCGTTTATTCTACATATTGGAGACACTTGTGCCACACGCATAGACATCTCTCCATCTTGCCATGCTTGTAACTTAATATCAAACTTACCAACTTTTTGGAAAACATCTTTTCTAAAAAACATCTCTGATGTAAAAACATATCCAGAATAGAGACACCTTTTAGATATATCTATAATTTGACTATCATAAGAATATTTAGGAGTATGTTTTACAGAATCTATTTCATTTATACATTCTTCATGATATCCACAAATACACAAGTCACATTCAGGATGTAGTTGCATGGCTTCTACTTGTTTCTCAATTTTGGCAGGTAACCACAAATCATCATCATCAAGGAAGGCAACATAGTAACCATTCGAATTATCTATACCGACATTACGGGCATGATTAGCTCCATGACTCTCTGATGGTGGTATGTACAGGTACCGTACATCTGAAAGATTTTCACTGTATTCTTTAGTACCATCTGTACTAGCATCGTCAATAACTAATATTTCTATATTTGAATAAGTTTGATGCTTTACACTCTCGATGGCCTCTTTTAATAAAGAAAGCCTGTTATGAGTGGTGATTATTGCTGATACTAATCTATCTTCCTGCATATTCTTGGCTGTTATCAAAAATCATAAGAGGAACCTCTTTCACTATCTTACCATTTCTTTCACTGAACATTATATATGCCGATGTGAACAGTTCTGCTATATAACCAGAAAGACGTGAATATACTTTCTCTTTATATATATCCAAAATATAACATTCACTAACACTCCTTTGTTCATGAATCTGCAATATATTAAAGAGTCTTTTACAATAATCTTCAAATGTGCAGTTATCCATAATGAACATATTACGTTGGTATAATCTGTAAGACTTTAACGATTTCTGCCATACATCAATAAATTCAGGATATTCATTCTTTATAATATCCGTAGTTAGAGTCAATGCCCATACTGGAACATTCTGCATAAAAAAACATTTTGTTGATATATACTCGTACATCGGTTCTGGGACAATGATATTAACTCCATTAAGCAAGGATTCTAGTTCTGCATCTAACCGCTTAGCATTCTTCACATAATTCTCCTTCACTCCTGCTGGATAATCCTTAGTTACACCTAAGGCCTTTATTGGATAAAAAGGAGACACAAATTGTCTTATATAATATTTAATAAGAATTCTAAATTTATATAACCAATGATATTTCTGTATCGTAAAAATTCGCCTATAGTGCATCAGTCCTTTATAGTCCGCTGTCGTGTTCTTCCACAACCAGTATATGCCCGTCAACTCACAATAAAGTGGATTCTTCTCACTGATATTATCACCTGTATTGTCACCTTGAATTTCCAGATCGCAGTGAGAAATAGTCTTGCCAACATGTAGAGGAATGAAATTCTTACCACGAAGAATCAGCGCTGGCTTATGATATGCAATCGCTATTTTAATATTCATAATTATCTTATTTATGCATTTATATTTTTATATATTTCTAACAATTGTTCTATATTCTTTTTCTTATCATGTCGTAGCAAAGCTGTATCGCATGCTTGTTTCCCGATTTCCACATTTACTTTTTTATTATCTATTAGATATTTTATATTATAAGCTGCCATATATGGATCTGTAGCAGGAAACAGGAAACCATCTTTGCCGTGTGTTACCATAGAAGATGTTCCACCTACGTTTGTTGCCACTACTGGAACTCCGAGAATTTGTGCCTCAGCCACACTGTTTGGACTGTTCTCAATGTATGATGGTTGTACGTAAACAGTACTATGTAATAGTGCTTCACGTAGTTGTTCAGCTGTAGCCACACCACATATATTTATATTTAAATCCTGATGGTTTAAATTAGCAATCTTCTCAAAAAAAAGTGGCGTTATGTTTCCAAAGACTTTCCATTCGAAATCAATGTGCATCACGTTCTTCAAAATGTCTGCTATTTTAAGTACTAGGTCAAATCCTTTGTATGATGCATTTGACGACGTGGTAACGATAATGGGGCTTGTGGGTATAGTACGCAGGGATTTCTCATAGAAACACGGTCTTAGTATTTCGCCACCATAATGGTATTTTGCTTGTGGCGCAAGGATTGACATAGCTTGTCTGTCCCATTCTGACCTACCAATGACGTGTGTCACGGTTTGTAATATTTTTTTCTCCCTAAATACGCTACGTTTCCAATATGTAAGATACTGAAATTTATTATATGCTTTTTTTATTCCTTGGCTAAGATAGTAACTTCGTTCTGACATTCCTGGTGGCAGGAAGCTATACATACAGAGGGAAAGAATACCTTGCACATGCAGGCAGCAGGGAATGTTTAGCTCGTTTGCTGCCATTGTAGCCAAACCGATATATAACTCAGAACCAAATACTTCTATTACGTTAGGTTTAAAATCAGTAATAATTTCTTTGAATCTGTTGATATAAAAAGACCATGATATTTCATCCCTGCCTACGTCGGTGTAATGGATGATATCAAGTATTTTGTCTTTCTTTTTTTTCTTGTAGTTAGGTACGGGATAATATATCACTCCCTTTTGCTCTGTTTTCCACGACTGCCCATCCATACAGAAGCATATTCCTAGTGTTATGTCTGTTTGCTTGGTCAGTTCCTGCTGTAGTGATGAGGTCCATCCACCTCCGTTATATCCTCCTTTACCACCTTTCGGAAATTCATAACAAGCCGAATTTGTTGAAAACCAAAGTACTCTCATTTGTTAAGTAATTTGTAAAGTAAAAGCAAGTCGTAGCGATGATACCATGAGGCATAAAGCCTTCTGCAGTCCTCTGGATAGTTTTCCCTTTCTTCTATAAACAGGCGATAGGTGCACATTTTATGCCAAAAGCCACCTGCCGTTAGACTTAAACTTCCGATATAGTCCTCCTTGATATCCTTTCTTGGATGACTGGCGGCTATAGTATCCATATCATGGATTTCTGTAGGGATGGTTGATGAATATACTTTTGCAACAGGCAGCATTCTTAGCAATAAATCTGCATCCTCAAATCTACGGAAACGCTCGTCATAAGGATGTTGCTTGGCAAAAGACGTTTTGAATATGGAATGACCACACCCCGGAGATATATCCCTAAAATACCAAGAGCGTAAAGGGTTCTTGACATATCCCTCGATTGGATGCTTCTGTAATGTCAGTTTCCCGTCTTTGCGTATATATTTGTTAAAATCAATTATATCTGCATCTTGGTGTGATATTGTGTATTGGAACATCACTTTAAGTGCGTCATCACATAACTCATCGTCTGCATCAAGAAAAACGATCCAATCTCCTTTTGCTTCTTTTGCTCCCGTATTACGTGCTGCACTCGGACCGGCATTTTCCTGTGTTATCAGCCTCAAGCGACTATCATCTATGCTCTCCACCACAGAAACACTATTGTCCGTAGAGCCATCATCAACGACAATTAACTCTATGTCCCGATATGATTGGGACAACACACTCTCAACAGACTGCAATATCGTTTTCTCTTTATTATATAATGGAATTATAATGCTGATCATTGACCAAGTATATATTTTACCCAATTATCAATTCTGTATTTCTCAAAAAAAGAGGTGTCTGAGTCGCTTATGTCATTGTTAATGAAACTATAATCCAAACAAGGTTTTTTCCTGTCTATGATAAATATAGAACATTTGTTGTAGAATGGCATATTAATAACATGTCTGTTCGTGGTGACAATTTTTTTGCCCAATGCCATAGCCCACATAAGTCTAGGAGTAGGTCCTGCCTGAATTTCATTATCTGTATCAAGAACGCATTCAGAATTGGCTATTAGGTTGATAGTTTCTTCGATTGATATGGCATTTTTTGTCAGTAATGGACTATCTATATATCCAAGATGAGCCTTTATCTCTTTTACATTTGCATAATCATTGATGAGATAGGAACGAAAAAGGTTAAGTAATAATTTTAACGAAAATTTTCCATTACAACTATCGACGATCTTAAATTTATATGATAATCCCCATTCATCTAATTGCTTTGCTATTTTCTCTGTGATGTATAGTCGGTTACAATGATTGGAGCCTACTGATGTCATGTGATATTTATTATCTCCATTTATGTTTGTTGGGGAAATCCAATAGAAAGGAAGAAAATCAATAGACGGATTTGATTTGCCATCTTCATAATCAAAAGAATAAATCTTGTCAAAATAATTGAAATTCCTTTTGAAATCAAAGAAATTAAGACTATCCCATAAATATAGAATAAACTTCATTTCCGGATTTCTCTTTTTCATCTTTTCAAAGAATAGGGGAGCCAGACTGTATCCGTTTATACACAAACATATATCATGTTTTTTTTCCAGTATATGTGGATTGGAATTGAAGTATGAATTCCAATACTTCTTTTTAATATCCTCTTGATTATGGAACCTATTCTTGATACGCCGGAAAAGGGGAGTGTTGTTAAACCCGCTCTCATATGGCAGTACTCTATCTTTAATAATAGATATATCGTGTCCTTGTCTTTTCATCTCGTTAATTAATAACGATGAAAGACCATATATCTCACCAGTAAGAAAAAGTATTTTCATGAATATACGAGGAAAACTTATTGCAGGTTGTTAAGGCATTGAGTACAGACGTTGTATTACGTTCAAACTTTTTTTATAAAGCCACTGCTGAGGAGAGAGAGAGAATATTAAATCCAGCATTATCTTCTCCAATATGTTATTGTGTTTGCGAAATAAATATATGAGTTGATTTAATTCTTCCTTTGTAAGGTAATGCTTGTTTTTTGCATTTAGCAACGTTAATAAAGTAAGCCTTTTTTGTGCACCTTCTTCGAAATCATCTATATTGTTACAAAAGTCTTTTATAATGATGCTGAATGCGTGTGTTTTTTTTTCTATATTCGTTTTCTTGGTTATTGAACCAGGAGTCACACGATAATAGTAGAGTTTCTCTGCACAGAATGCCATACGTTGAACATACTTCGCCAAGAAGAATGTCCAATAATTATCTTCATGTATTATACCCTCTTTAAAAAACAGTTTGTTCTCTAGTATTAACTCTCTCCGAACAAGTCTGTTAGCTGCCGTGACCGGTATTTTGTCATAATCTAACAACGAACGCTTTATCAATTCCCTATCATCAGAAAATTCAGGAAACGAATGTTTCCCGAACTGTGACATTTCATCATTTTCCCTTATATATAAAGCAGGTAGGAGGTCAACACCTCCATATTTGTCTGCTAAATCAAGTAATCTCTCTATACACTGTGGAACTATAGTATCGTCGCTGTCAAGGAAATACAGATATTCTCCTATAGCTGCTTTAATTCCTGTGTTTCGTGCTGCAGATAGACCTCCGTTACTTTCTCTGTATATTATTTTGAAATCAACTTTTGTGTTTCCTTTATTGCTTTCAATAAATTGTTCCGCAATGTTAATGCTACAATCTGTACCTTTGTCATCAACAATGATACACTCGATGTCTCCTCCTGCTGTCTGATTAGCAACAGAGGTCAGACATTCTTCAATGTATGCTTCTACGTTATATACGGGGACTATGACAGATACTCTTTTCAATTCTCTGAGTTTAATATTCTGGAAATCCGTTTTCTTACACTCTTTTCCGTAATAGCCCTTTTAAAGGCAGACAGTGAATGTAGGTCGCTACCTTGATATGTATAAAGGCCTTCTTCTAGTAGATATTCTGCCCTTGCTTTCGGTTCTGGACCGTATGCACCTGATAATGAAGTAATGTTCAATTGGAATTTAACGCCTTGCTCATGTAATGTGAAATAGTCATCATATTCCATGTATCGATATCGTTCTGGATGCGCAAGGACAGGTGTAAGTCCTGCTTTTCGAATATCTTGCAATATAAGTTTGAAGCGATATGGTGCTTGAGCATAAGACGTCTCTACAAGTAATTCATCACCTTTATCACCGTATGTCAGGAGATTACCAGCTTCCAGACGTTTTACGAATAAAGAGTCTATCATGTTTTCTGCTGCAAGATGCAGCTTTATCTTGCTACCCCCTTCTGTCTTTGCATAAGCTTCACACAATTTCTCAAACCTTTCTTTCAACTCATAAGGCTCATTAGGACAGTCTTCCATGATATGAGGAGTAAGCCAAACATCATCCACGCCTATTTGCTCATAGTAATTTAATACTGCAAGCGAATCCTCCATAGAGTGAATGCCGTCATCCACTCCTGGTAAGATATGAGAATGACGATCTGTCCACCCTTCAAAGAAGTCCGATTCTAAAAGCGTATATTTCTTGTTGAAAAAAAACATTTATATTTAGATTACGCATTTACTTTGATGAATATCCATCGCCATAACCTGAAGAATAACCAGAACCATAATAGCCGTAGCCTCCGTAGCCATAACCGTAACCATAACCATATCGGTATCCATAACGACGGTAACCGTAACGAGAATTTGCTGTCAGTGTACCGTTGAGGATGATGCCCATGTTGTTGTATTTATGCTCATCATAATATTCTTCTATTACATTGAGGAATTCCAACTCCATGAGTCCGACACGTATTACAAAGAGTGTTATGTCTGCATACTTCGCAATAATTGAGGTATCAGCCACAATCTCTACAGGTGGACAGTCAAAGAATACATAGTCGTATTCTTTCTTTATCTCACTTATCAACTGCGCAAACTTATCATATGCCAATATCTCTGCAGGGTTAGGCGGTAGTGTACCAACTGGGAGAACCTGCATATATTCACTCTGTTCTGACTGTACCAACAAGTCATGCCAATCATCCACCGTGCCATTGATATAGTCTGATATACCAACCTCTGGTTTATCAACGAAAGCAGAAAGGTTACGTCTACGCAGATCAAGGTCTATGGCACATACTTTTTTCTTCTTCAACGACATACACAGAGCCAAATTGTACGATATAAAAGTCTTTCCCGATCCCGGATTAGCAGAAGTGGTCATTATCACATTATTCTCCTTGTTCTGACCAATGATAAATTCAAGGTTTGTACGCAATACACGGAAAGCTTCGTTGATAACATTACGACTACCATGTTTCACGACAATGCGATTACCTGTATGAAGTTTATCTTTCCTTTTCCTATGTATGTGTTTTCCTTGTATTTTCGCTTTCGTACGTTCCCACTTATCCTTCAAGTCTATAAAGAACTCTTTTATGACATTCACACTGTCCTCGTCAGGGAATTCTATCTGTGGCAACTCACCCACAAATGGTACTGACAATTTCTCTACATCCCTACGTCCGCGTACCTTTGAGTTAAGGAATTCCCTAAGTATAATGAATGCCAAAGGAAGTCCTAATCCAAGTGCAAGCGCTATCAGCTTAATCTTTTCAACATCAGGGAACGATTGCTTATTTGAACCACCTGCAGGTTGTAGCACACGAGTATTATACGCTGCAAAAGCCTGATTCAACTCGTTCTGCTCACGTGTCTGCAACAAGAACGTATATAATTGTTCCTTAATCTTTCTACGACGCTCTATATCAACAAATTGCTTCTGTTTTCCTGGTGTTGCATCTATCTGGGCATTGTTTCTTTTATCGTTCATATGCAACATCTTCACCTGCGTATTGAGCGTACCGATGTGATTATCTATCGTAACGAGTATGCCATGTTGCAACACTGCAAGTTGCTTGTCTATATCAGTAACAAGAGGATTCGTCTCTGCTGATACAGCCACGAGATTACTGCGTTGCATCACCAGATTGTTATATTGATTCACCTGACTTGACAAAGCGCTATTGCTTATGCCAGTACTTAATGGTAAAGTTTGGTTATAATCTTTGACGTTAGCTATATAGCTGCGAAAATATTTTACTAAAGCCAATTCGTTTTCATACTCCATGCCTTTGTCTTCATACTGCATGGAACGACTCATATACTGACTACCTTCCGAAGTATAGTCAAGTGTATGATTTGCTATCTTATAGCTTGTCATCTCGGTTTCCACATCACCCAATTCTTCCTCTATCGACAACAAGCGTTCGTTTATGAATTTATTTGTAGCGACAATAACCTGATTTCTATTCTCTATCCACTGTTCGTTATACACAGCTATGAGCGTATTGAGCACATCATCAGCTCGTTCTATGTTCACGTCAGTAAGTGCAAGGTCTATAACAGACGATTCATCATCAGAGTTATACACAAGTAGTTTACTTAGGAACAAAGATGTTGCTTCACTTACAGGGCGTTTTGTAACCGTAATATTATCTTTCGAACGACTGCTGAAGGCATTGGTCTTCTTTACTGTAATCACACCAAGTGGAGTGTTCACAGCCTTATCATATGGAGCCTTGTATGATTTTTCTTCATCACCATGTTTCCAACTTATAACGACCTCATTATCTTTCCTTATGTCAAGTACAAACAAAGAACTCAAATTTGCACCTCCCTGTATATCCACGGTCACTGGCAAACTATTAGCATACAAGGTCGTATGACGTAATTTTCCTCGTATCTGATATTCATATTCAAGATGCAGGCGCTCCACAACCTTTGACATCAGACCAGGTTTGCGCAGTGCTATCATCTCATTGTTCAGCGTTGTGTTTGCATTTCTTCTACCATAACGTGTACGGGTAAAGATGTCATTCAATGCCTGGTTGTTTGCATCTTCCTTCACGACGATTGAGGTACTGCGCGTATATACCGGTGGTGTCATGCGCAGGTATATCAGCGCTGCACTCCATGTCACGGCAAGACATATTACGAACCAAAACCAGTTGCTGATACACAGTCCGACAATGTCCATTATATTGAGGAAAGAAGTGCTATCCTCCTGTCTGTTTGAACTCAGTTTTTTTGTCTTCTTAGTAGCCATTCCCTGTTTCTTTTTTAGGCAATTACATTCTCGATAGTCTTAAGACGTGGTCTATTATCAAAAGAGCCAACCTTCAGCATTTATCTGCCACAACCACTATTTTGGTTAGAAGCTCTTGATTAGCGACCATAGTGACAAACCGCCTACACCGGTGATACTTGTCCAGAATCCCCATGTATGGAATAGATTTCCCATGTTTGTCGTGCTTCGTTTTGTCTTGTTATTTGGTTCTATATATACGATATCATTCTGGTGCAGGTAATATGCTGGTGACTCATATACGTTTTTCATCTTCGTCACGTCCAGTTCATATTGGCTTATCACCCCATCCTCTTCTCTTATCACCAGAACATTTGTTCGTATGCCATTCATGTTAATATCACCTATCAATGCCATGAACTCAAAGAAAGTGAGTTTATCCTTGTCAATGTTTATGCGTCGGCCACCATTCTGTCCCAGCAAAGTGATATAAAGCCCCGTATAGTTTACTGTCACAATAGCATCGTCCACGAGTTTCGTTTCGCGCAACACCTTTGTCAAGCTATCCGTAAGCTCTTGGCGATTCATACCTGCCACCTTAACTTTTCCAAGTACGGGAAAGTCTATCTCGCCATTGTCGTCTATCAGATACCCGCCACCACTATTGTCACTATTTCCATTATTATTGGCATACATGTTAAACTGGCTTGACAACGCCGTATTCCTTGACTTCACATATATGCTGATCCTATCACCAGGTCTCATTTTAAATGGCGTGGATGTCACATGAAACATTGTATCCATCAACGCTGTAGTTCCTGGCTGCTTATCCTGGAAATACGCCACATCCTTTGGTGTGCATGCTGCAAACCCCATCATGACCATTACAAGAATGGCCACAACATACGAAGTGCCTTTCTTTGCCATTTCCTGTGTATCAACTATATTCCTCTTCATTACTAAAGTATGATGTTTTACAAATAAATATTTCCCCAGAAAAGACGTATTTCTCTGAGTATCCGATTGTTACATATATACAAACTGCAAACCTGCGAAAAAAGTCCACAATTTTTTACAAAGTTACTGTTTTTTTCTGATATTAACAAATTCTTACTGAAAAAAATGTAATTTTCTCTTATATCAGCCTTACCTTCCAGCACATTCTATCCTGAAACGAAAAAAGCCAGAACGTACGTACGTTTTGGCTTTTTTATCTCAAGCATAAGCTGACATTATCATATAAAACCTTCCGAGACCTTTTTCATTTATCTCTTTCCCAAAAGGTCTTTGATTCCATCAAGGTCAAAGTTCAGAGAAAAACGCAGTGTTTGATCAAGCGGATTGGTCTGTGCCGTAGATATCACGTATGCAGCATCAAGCGAAAATACGTTCATCTTAAAACCTGCGCCTACAGTGAAATATTTACGATTACCCTTATTCTGCGCCTCATCGTGATAACCTGCACGCAGTGAGAACTTATCATTGTAGGTATATTCTGCGCCTATGCTCCACTGGACCTCCTGCAATTCTTCCTTGAAACCACCAGGGGCATCTCCGAAGCTCTTGAACATACCGGCGATAGAGCCTACGTCATAATACTCTTTCTCTACCCTATCCTGATAATCCTGGGTGGATTCTCCGTCATTCTGCTTAGGATATGTCGGTACAAGCAATTTGTTCGCATCCGCAGCAATCGTGAAACGGTTATACTCATTAATTGGTATCATCAACGATGCACCAAGTCGAAGATTTGTAGGGATAAACTCTGAATGTTCACTTCCACCAAAAGTAATCTTAGAACCTATATTACTAAGATTCAAACCAAGTCCAAGCTGACACTCACGCTGTCCTATATTTACATAGTTCTGATAGTAGCATGAAAGGTCTGCAGCGAAGGCTCCCGATGCTGACACCTCCTCATTGGCGGAGTATGACATATCTGAGAACAGATAACGCACAGCTGCACCGATAGAGAATGTCTCAGAGAGCATCAACGAGTAGCCTACGTCCACCGACATCTCATATGGTTTTATTGTCATGGCATTGCTCCAATCGTCAGAATTATCATAGTTGACATACACCTCACCCAATGAGAAGTAATGTAACGATGCGGACACTGCCGAGTAGTCGCCTATACGATAATATCCCGAGAGATAGGCTATGTTCATATCGTTTACCAACTGACGCAGCCATGGCGTATAGTTCAGCTGTACCCCGGCACGTGATATACAAAATGGATATTTTGCCGGATTCCAGAACTGTGAAGAACAGTCTGGGTCCGTGGCAGCACCTACGTCACCCATACCACCGGCACGGGCATCCGGTGCAATGGTCTGCGATACCAGAGCTGTGTGTATGGGATTAAACATTGAACGCTTATCCTCTGCCGATAATGCTGTTGCAATGCACAGCATCACTGATATTGTCAAAATTTTCTTCATTATCTTTCCTAATTATTGTTTATGTTTACTATTAACTTTTCACCTTAAATATACTTAATGCTTCACTATCAGTTTCTTCGTCTTTGATACGTAGTCACTGCCGTTTGCCGAAAGGCGCACTCTATACAGGTACATGCCTGGGCTGACACCTAATGTATTCCAACGATAAGAAGTCGTTGGTGATGTCTCTGACAGCGTCGCATCCCATTGAAGTGTCTCTGCCAATCGTCCCATCATGTCTATTATATCTATGCAGACTCTCGCCTGACTACCCTGCATATCATGGGTCACATAGAATGTTGCAACACCACTTACAGGATTTGGTCCGACCGCTACATCCTTAATCTCCGGCATCTTTCCTTTCGTTACACGGAAAGTCAATTCTACCGTATTACTATTACCCAACAAATCCCACGCACGGAATTTCAAACTGTGAGTGCCAGCAGCAAGACTTGGCAACACATAGTACGTCTGGCCTTTCGTATAACTGTCGTTGTCAAACTGGAAGTTTGGCGTAAGGTCATATGTCATAGAGACATCACCGTCCACCACAAGTTCCATGTTATGTCCCACGGCAGCATCCGATACATTTATACCGTCATTATCAGAAACCTCAGCCACGAAATAAGGCGTTGCTCCGACATCTCCACCATTTGTAAACGATGGTGAGTTCAGATAAGCCGATATCGAAGGTCCTACCATATTGTTGCTGACATCCTCCCATCCTGATGCATAGAAGTTTGATGTCTCACCATTTGCCGACAACATATTTTCGGGATCACGCGCATAGACCGTTATAAGTCCGGTACCTCCTTCATCGTATATCTCTCTAGGTACACGGAATGTCAAACTGAAAGCACCTTCCGTAACCGAGCACTTACCTACAAACAAATTGGCGTCATAGTCATTATATACGAAATTAGTATTAGCATCAGCCTGTCCACGACATTCTATAGTCTGCTCACTGTCTTTCACCGTCACGTTTGCAGTACCATTGAAGTTTTTCACTTCTTCGCCTGCCATATTCTCAACATGACCTACCACTCGCACAATACTGCTTGCCTTAACAGAAGGTATCTCTTCCTCTACATCCTCATCACTGACCGACTTTCCATCTATCGAATCTATCACGATCTTATATACGGGCAACGCAAGGTGCATTGCTGGATCACCTATCACATGATAGTGGTGCTTGTTTATCGAGTTGTCGGTACCTATGGAAGTATCAGTACCACGCACCAGACTGTTCTTTGCCATCCTCAACGCTTCACCGATAGCTATTGGCTTTCCGTCTGCGTCGTATGACAAGAGATAGCGCATCAGGTATCTATTAAGTCGGGAATTGAGCTCCTCATATACCGTACCGACCGCACCTATGAATGCTATCGCACCTCCGTCAGCATTGAGCACGGCTGCCTCACCTATTGTATTATTGGTTGAGGAAAACGGTACTGTTTCACAAGCCGCCGTAATCCACAATGAATAGTTATCTCCGCTAAACGTCTCAAAGTCCGACAGCTGCAAGATCTTCTCATGAGCCAGTTCTGACCATGTAGCATGTCCGCCATAGTTCATTATGAGTGCGCCTTCCTTCTGCTGTGCCCTGACAATATTCTCCACATCAGGATAACGATCACCTGTAGAAGTGCTCGTCTTCTCATACGCATCAAACATGACCTTCTTTACACTATAGCCAGGAGCATTTTCCCTCACCTCATCTGCACATATGTTTATATTTCTCATGTGACTGTTGTTGTCGCCGTCGTCACCTATAAACATAATGTCATTCTGCCAAGCCCCATTAGGGGAAGCCGTCATATAATCATAGATCTTGTCAACCACCGTCTGTGCCTGAGTGCTACCCACTACAGGCAAACGTCCCACAGCGACATCCACCTGCATAGCATTGTCAGCGAAACCATCAGCATGTATGGTCATACCATCCTGCAATATTCCTATGAAGTCGTCACCAACAATTGAGTTCACCAGATTGTAAGAGTTCTCTGTCTGGTAACCCAGCAGGTAATTATCCGGATTATACGAAGCTGATGGCAAAGTCAGCATACGGTTGTCCCACACGCAGTCACCGAACAGCAGACAGTATTTCACCATCTTCGCTGCATCCTCCGTATCGTCTTTGTCATAGAACATTTTTAAATAGCGACGGTATGCCGACACGTCTGGCGTTCCACTTGAAAACTCATTATATAGTTCATCGGCAGGTACAATACGCACCTTCATATTATCATATGTACGATGCAAATCTGCTATCTGCTCTGCCTGCGCCAGAGTATTCTGCGATGTCGGTATAATTATAACGAGATCTACCGGTTCATCTGCATGGTGGTTCTGGTTTGTAATATTATACACATACTCTGCTACAGGATATTTGCTGCCCAATGCATCTGCTTCCGCAGGTGTTGCAAAACTTGCAGCCAGGTAATCCAGGCGTAACGGGCCACCTGACGTACATTCCACCGTAATCGGCATCACATAATTTCCGTTGGCGTCAACTGAGGCACGCTTAAAGTCACCTTCCTTCAGGGAGAACGTCATAGTGCGGAACACGGCCTTATCGTAGTCTGACACCGACTTCATGCTGTTTGTCACCAACACGCTGTCATCTATGCTCACACTATAGCCAGCACTGCTTGCCGTAGTAATCACGAGTCTGAAGTCTGCCTTCGTATTCCCTTTAGGTATTATTATCTCATAGTTTTTAGACTTACCTGCAACTATTGAGGCATTCTCTACGAGGTTACGGCCTATCTGCTCCCACGCATATCCATCCTTTTCATATAGATAATGGTAGGCATTGTTCGATGACTGCTGCAATGCCAACAGTTCCTCCTCACTGATAGCCAGTGCGTCATCATCATTCTGTGTTATGAAATAGCATCCATAGTCTGAATATGGATTGCGTGTACGTAAAGTCGTTGTCTTATCTGACCATGAAACAGGTCCCTTGGCGTAGAAGAACTTCTCTCCTCCCACAGTACATGTAGCCACTTCCTTCAGGTCATCATACTCCCTCAGATACTCCTGCGTCAGTTGCTCTGGCACGAGTGCACCACCATAGCCGTAAATCTTAACCTTCGACAAATCAGAGAAGCCCGCCTTACGTATCACATCACTTGTAAGACGGTATATTCCCGTAGAAGAGACCTTTATCTTCGCCCATTTACCAGAGTTCAGAACCGAACTTGACGCATACACCTCTCCCTCTGCATCCGTAGCGTCATCACCATCGCCTTCTCCTGCATCGTCAGCCGCATCTGCAAACAATGTTGCTGCCTTACTGTTGGCTACCAAGTTCTCTTTCTTTACCGATGTTATATTTGGTTTGTACGAACTGACATAGCACAACCTGCCTTTATGCTCTACTATAGGAGCAAACTTCACCCTAAGCATGGTAGTCTTCCTGTCCTTGATACAATCATAATGCATCACCGGCATCTCACTTGCATGCTTGCTACCTGTTATCCTTGCATAGCTTTTCGCCTCTTCCTTCGTCAGCGGCTTAAATTCCGGATAGAATAGTTCTACTGTATATATTGAATCCTGATAACCTTGCGGTAACACAAACAGATGCGACGACTCAGGCAATAAGCTGTCAATCCTCATCTGGCTTGATGAAAGATTAACGAAATCCTGCGCCGACATAAGCATCGTCACCAGCATCGTACATATTATCAGTATGGTTCTCTTCATTCGTTTCTTGTCTTCGTTTTCGTTCCCATCTTCGTTTTCGACTTCGCCAATATCACCTACACCAGAAGTCGAGCACCTTCCTCTCCTCAAGATATCCTTCCAGATGATCATCTATCGACACTGGTCCCACGCCTACTGGAGTTCCCGTATATAACATGTCACCTGTTTTCAGCGTAAAGAACTGCGATATATAGGATATCAGCCGGTCTATCGTACAGAGCATATCCGAGGTGCATCCCTCTTGCCTGCGTTCACCGTTCACGTCGAGCGAGAAATGCAGTCCCTGCACATCAAGGAACTTATCTTTCTCCACCCATTCGCCTATCACTGCAGCCCCGTCAAAGCCTTTGGCTATCTCCCACGGCTGACCTTCCTCACGCAGTTTCTTCTGCAAATCCCTGGCGGTAAAGTCTATACCCACCGTAACGGCATCATAGTACCTGTGGGCAAACTTCTCTGGAATACTCTTGCCCAAGCGGCAAATACGCACCACCACCTCTGTTTCATAGTCTATTCGGCCGAGATGGTCTGGCACAAAGAATGGTTTTCCATCCTTCAGGAGCGATGAGTCTGCCTTTGTGAATATCACTGGCGAACGCTTTGCGTCATCATAAGAATCGCCGACTCCCTTTTGTAATAACGCAGTAGTTATCTCTTTATTGTGCTGGGCATAGTTCATACCCACTGCAAATATCTTCATTGTATGTTTTCTTAATTAAGTTGTTCTAAAAAATCAAAGTTGCAAAGTTACGAAAAAACGATGACACTGCCAAATGAAATGCAAAAGAAACATAAAACAGGCGTCGTTTTTCTCACATTCAAAGATATTTTATTATCTTTGCATGAATATTCCGAACATCTACATACTACATCCTATGCATAACTATGATTTAAGAAACATCTGCGCCTGCCTCACCATGGCTCTTCCATGCATGGCGCAACATAAGTTGGCACTGCACTACGACAAGCCTGCCACATACTTTGAAGAGGCTCTTGTCATTGGCAATGGCTCACAAGGCGCTGTAATCTATGGCGGCACACGACAGGATAGGATTTCTCTTAATGACATTACGCTATGGACCGGTGAGGGATATGGGTCTGCGGCTGACACCCATCCTTCCAGGGAGCAGTGTGCAGAGGCCTTGAAAAAAACACGCGAGGCTCTTGACAAGGAGGACTACAAAAGCGCTGAACGTGCCTACATGGCAATAGAGGGACCGCATAGCGAGACTTACATGCCACTGGGCAGTCTCACCATTACCTACCTTGACAGGGTAAATGCCCGATATGCCAACTATTCAAGGGCTCTCGATATATCCGAGGCTCTCTGCTCTACCCTATACACCGTGGACGGGTATGAGAGATGCACGCAATACATTGCCTCTGCACCCGATTCCCTGATAGCAATAAGGATTACAACGTCGGACCCTAATGGCATAAACGCCTTGTTCAGACTTGACTCCAAACTGCCTCACCAGACTTCCACCACGGCTTCCGGCAATGGAGCATCATTGCTGTCATGCGGATATGCGGCATATCATGACGAACCTGGATATTATAATGATGTTGACATCCACTCCCTGTATGACCCTGAGCGAGGCACGCGGTTCATGACTATCCTCACGGCTAAAGGCGAAGGCGGCAAGGTGTCTGCTACCGAAACCGGCGAGATAAAGGCTGAGGGATGCTCTGCCATAACTCTATATATTACAAATGCCACCAGTTTCAACGGTGCCTACAATAATCCAGCCACCAACGGTGCCAACTACAGAAGTATCGCACAAGGAAGGGACCGTCGTGTGAGTGCTCTTCCTTTCAACGTAATCAGGGAGTCGCAACGTAGAGACCACAAGATGTTTTTCGACCGTATGGAGCTTAACCTCGGACAGACTGCCGACAGTATAGCGGCATTACCTACCGACGTTCAGCTGATGCGATATACCGACGACAACGAGCCCAACCCTGAATTGGAGGCTCTGTATTTCCAATATGGCAGATACCTGCTCGTCTCATGCTCTCGCACCAAAGGAGTACCGGCAAACCTGCAGGGATTATGGAACGAGAGTGTCACGCCACCATGGAGTGCAAACTATACCACTAATATAAACCTGGAGGAGAACTATTGGCTGGCTGAGTCAACGAACCTCTCGGAAATGCACCAGCCACTGCTCGACTTCATACAGTCGCTGACTGCTTCCGGAAGGGAAACGGCTCAGCGCTACTACGGCGTAGAACGCGGATGGTGTGCCGGCCATAATTCTGACATCTGGGCTACCACCAATCCCGTAGGTCGTGGTGTAGGCAACACATCATGGGCTACGTGGAACATGGGCGGAGCATGGCTTTCCACTCACTTGTGGGAGCACTATCTCTTCTCACTCGACAAAGATTACTTACGTAAGGTATTCCCTACTCTCAAGGGAGCTGCGGAGTTCTGCCTCAACTGGCTTACGGAGAAGAATGGCGAACTTATCACTATGCCATGCACATCGCCCGAAAACCAGTATAAGCTTGACAACGGCTTCGTAGGTTCTACATTCTATGGCGGCGCTGCCGACATGGCTTTCATACGTGAATGCCTTACCGATGCCCAAGAGGCTGCAAGGATTATCGGCAATGAGTCTCAATTCGTTGACTCGGTGAGTTTCGCACTGCAACGGTTGCATCCTTACAAAGTAAGTAAGACGGGTGGTTTACTGGAATGGTATCACGATTGGAACGACAGAGACCCACAACATCGTCATCAGTCTCATCTTTTCCACATCTATCCCGGCCACTTGCCCATGGGCACTGAAAAGGCTGCTGCCAAGACTCTCGAGATTAAGGGCGACAAGACTACCGGATGGAGCACCGGATGGCGTGTGAATCTATATGCCCGCCTTCGTGACGGTGAAAATGCATACCATATATACAGGAAACTCCTGAACTATGTCTCGCCAATGGATTACAAGGGGGCTGACGCTCATCTGGGCGGTGGAACATTCCCTAACATGCTGGATGCTCATCCTCCTTTCCAGATTGACGGAAACTTCGGCGGTACTGCCGGAGTGGCAGAGATGTTACTGCAATCAGACTATGACGGCAACTGCAGCAACATAGCATTACTGCCTGCCCTACCCTCCGCATGGTCTAAAGGCGAAGTGAAAGGCCTGTGCGCCCGTGGTGGCATAGTAGTCGATATTGCATGGAACAACGGCAAGGTGACAAAGGCTGTCATAAGGAACAGAAACGGCTCTGTCACAAAGCATGCTGCAATAACATACAACGGAAAGTCACGAACTATAGAATTAAAGAATACACCATACATTATTAAATAAAGACATGGAATACATCGTTTCTGCGCGCAAATACCGTCCTATGACATTCGACAGCGTAGTGGGACAGACTGCACTGACCACCACCCTGAAAAATGCCGTGGCAACGGGAAAGCTTGCACACGCCTACCTGTTTTGCGGTCCGCGTGGTGTAGGCAAGACTACTTGTGCACGAATATTCGCAAAGGTAATAAACTGCCAGAATCCTACATCCACGGGCGATGCCTGCGGTGAATGCGAGAGTTGCAAGGCTTTCAACGAGGGACGTTCGCTCAACATCTTTGAACTTGATGCTGCATCCAACAATGGCGTGGAACACATCAAGGCGCTGATGGAGCAGACACGCATACCACCTCAGACCGGCAAATACAAGGTTTTCATCATTGATGAGGTTCACATGCTTTCGTCACAAGCCTTCAATGCCTTTCTGAAGACGTTGGAGGAACCGCCTGCCCACGTTATCTTCATTCTTGCAACCACTGAGAAGCACAAGATCCTGCCTACCATCATTTCCCGATGTCAGATATATGACTTCGAGCGCATGAGCGTACAGGGCATAATAAACCACCTCAAGAATGTTGCCGAGAAGGAAAACATCACATACGAGGAGGAAGCCCTCAACGTAATAGCAGAGAAGGCTGACGGCGGTATGCGCGATGCATTGTCTATATTCGACCAGGTAGCTTCTTTCTGCCAGGGCAACATCACGTATCAGAAGGTGCGCGAGGACCTTAACATTCTTGATGACGAGAACTACTTCCGCATCATTGACCTTTCGCTTGAAAACAAGGTGAGCGACATCATGCTAATTGTCAACAGCATACTGTCGCGTGGCTTTGATGCCGGACACATGATTAACGGTCTCTCTAACCATGTACGCAGCGTACTCATGGCCACTAATCCAGAGACGACAGAACTCATAGAATCGAGCGATGCACAGCGTAAGAAGTATGCAGAGCAGGCACAAAAATGCAAACCTGCATTCCTTTATAAAGCGCTGAAGATTCTTAACCAGTGCGACCTTAGCTACCGTCAGTCAAGCAACAAGCGTCTGCTTTGCGAACTTGCCCTGATACAGGTGGCACAGATCACCCAACCTGAAGATGACGATGACAGTGCCGGGCGTAGGCCCTGTAAGCGTTTAAAATCCCTGTTCAAAAAAGCATTTGAAGAGGTCCGGTCATCAGTGGCAGCACAGGTGGCCACGACCGGTAATGCCTCTGCAAATGAAGCGAAAGCAAACACCACGGTAAACAAGCCAAGTAGTGCAAGCAGTGATATAAGCAGCACAACAAGCATCAACGCAAGTGCTACAACCACAGCAAAGCCTACGGCTATTCCACGCATCAAGCTTGGTAGCATCGGCGCTTCATTCAAGGATATCATGCGCGACCCTAAGGCAGAGAACAAGCCTGAGGAGAACCTCAGTCTTGGCAATGCCGCTACGGAGAGAGAGACTTTCAGCGTGGACGATGCACACCGCGAATGGCTTGCCATGTGTAACCGTATGGCGCAAAGCAAAAACTACAGTGCCCTTGCCAAGCGCATGCAAAACGTAAGATTAGGTATCACTGAATTTCCTAATATCGAGGCGGTGATAGAGAATACCATATTGCTGAACGATATCAATGCTATATTGCCTCGCATACAGGTAACCATGGCAAAATACCTTCACAATGGTAATGTCAAGATTTCGCTACGTCTTGCCAAGCAGTCGGAGATTGTACGCAAGCTCTCCCCACGCGAATTTCTTGACAAGCTCGTGGAAACGAACAAAGATTTTGCCTCGTTCAAAAACGCCATGCAGCTGGAACTGGATTAGGTCATTAGAGTTTACATTACACTATTCAACTTCCACAAACTCTCAGGTTGCTTTGCAGCCGTAATAACTTGCGAAACATGAATTACATAATTCATGTTTCGCAAGTCGTTATAATAACCACAGATGGCACTGATAGCATGGATTTTTACGGAAACGGGAACTAACACGAAGACTGATTACACAGATGGTTCACATTTCACCGTAATTTGTTTCTGTGAGTTTTTTCTCTGAAACGAATTAGAATAATTAACCCTAATTGTTATATAGGGCTATATTGTCAGAAAAGTATTCTTCGCATGATAATGTTTGGCTTTGAATTTCCCTCCAACCGCAGGGAGTGCGGTTGGAGGGAAAAAGGTTATTACATTA
>Ga0247608_10001149_pt1 | contig 38242 bp, 46 predicted proteins | sample 176DNAGHGlowgp2_FD_193490 | JGI IMG/M metagenome (GOLD analysis project Ga0247608, IMG submission 193490) | Sheep rumen microbial communities from Palmerston North, Manawatu-Wanganui, New Zealand - 1766 DNA GHGlow gp2 | ecosystem: Host-associated > Mammals > Digestive system > Stomach > Rumen ...
CCTTCTGATCACCGCCAAGGTCAAGGTCTCTGAGCCAGTTGCAGAAGGGGTCAATCCACGTATGTTCCCGCGCCTTCACCATCGACATCGGCAGCACCAGCATCGGCAGCGGTGGTGGCGGCGTATGTGGCTTGCACGGCTTTGGCTTGAACTGTTCGGCACCTTCTACGTCAATGCCATACTTCCTGCCCAACCACCTCAGCGCATCTGGGTATGAGTACCTGGTTCCTGAGTAATTCATCAGGAAGTCAACGGGTCCTCCCTTCGCGCCGCAGCTGAAGCAGGTGTAGACGTTCTTGGTAGGATATACTGAGAAGTTGCCAAGGTGGCGGTCCTCGTGGAACGGGCACAGGCACTGGTAGCGTGAGCCTTTCTTCTTCAATGGCAGGAACTCACTTACCACATCGACTATGCCAGCAGCATCCTTGATGCGCTGGGCGGTCAGTTCGTCAATCATATTGGTGGATGTTTGATTAGTTGTTTTTTTCGGTGTGGCGCGCCCATCCGCGCCGGCATGCACTGGGAGCGAAAACAATGTACTATGCGCGTGTGCACGCGCGTCGCCCGCGTGGAACGGTAACCCTCCACACCCCTATATATCTTATATAGATATATAAGGGGGTGTGGGGGTACTGGGCTATGCGGAGGTTGTTGTTAGTTTTGTTCGTTAAAATGGAGCTTCTTCATTGCTGTTGTTCGGCTCGAACGGAATACTTTCAACGCGATCGTCAGGTAGTTCTTTTTTCAGACCTTTATAGTGGTATTTCTTTTTCTCATCTTTATAGATGATTCCAGATTCAAGGGCTGTATTGAATAGCCCTGCTATCTTTCGATTGCTTGTTACTCCCTTTGTTCTCAGGAATCGTTCGAGGTCGGTGTATGTTGTTCCGTATTGTGTCCAGTTGTATTGTTTGAAGTAGGTGTCAGCCTCTTCGTTTTCTCTGCGTTTTCTCTCATCTTCTGGGTCTTCTATCATCTCTCCCAGCTCAACAGGCTGTCCCCAGCCTCCGGCATTGGTAATGTATTGGAAATCCCAATCGGCTACGTCTCTGCCTCTCGCCTTCACTTGCTTCACCTGGAAGTAGATGTCGGGGCGGTCAATTCGTCGGTCGGTCGGCTTCAGATCTCCCTGCTTTATCTTCTTCACGGTGAAGATTTCCGCCACCTTTCGTTGTGCGATACTTCCGAGCGTTCCAACCAACTTGTCAACAAGCGGGTTTTCGTGCAACACGCTCCACAGGCTCGCATCATAATGCGTGGCAGCCATCATGCACTCCCTGACGATCGGCTGGCACTCCACTTGGTCGTTATAGTCCTTCACGATGTCGAGCAATCCGTCAAGGAAGATGTCGGTAGGCTGTACTATGTAGATTGCCTTCAATATCTTCCTCCATCTATCCTTCGCATCTTCTGTGTCACGGAGACGTAGGATGACGAACTGCTCCTGCGGCTTTGTATAGTCGAGTCCTGCCAACGAGCATACGCGGTTCTTCACAGCAATGGTGTCGTCCTTTCCCTGCTCTGTGTCGATGTATAATACAATCGGCTTCGGGCGTTCTTCCAACACATATTCGGTATTCCCAAACTTCCCGCATAGGATGGCCGCCATCAGCTGACTCATCAGTCCCGTCTTGCCGTTTCCTGGCTTGCCCGTGATGATGTGCAATTCCCCCACATTGGCGAATGGCACTCCCAATCTGGACAGCGTATATCTCGGCGGTCTATACGGCTCCTCAAAGTCGAGGAAGTCATCGTCGATGTCTATGCCGAACCACTTCTCCCCTTGTAAGAACTCGGGTATCTCCGTCAGCTGCGGTGGTTGACTGTTGTTGTTATTCTCTTCATTCATAGTTCGTCTTTCTTTTTGCCCCACAGATTCCTCAGAAATTGGAGCCGTCCATTCCTAATACATGCCTCTCTCCTGTATTGCTTATTTTTCCGTATTCCGTAAAACCATGCCCAAAACTTCACCTCCTGTTCAGAAAGCATGAACTCCTCCGCCACATCTGCCGTCTCAGTGAACGGGTAGATAGCCATCATCGTGGCGAACAGATGCAACCGCTCTTCCATGTAGTCATACCGACGCGTTGAACCGTCCCATCCAAGCAGCTTCTTGAACTTGGGCATATATAGCGGCAGTCTCATCTCATTGATTATGGTTATAGGACCCCTCTGCGTTAGTGGCTTGGGAACACGCATTGTCATGTATAGTTTTTACTACACTTTGCGATTTGCGATTGAATTTCAATCGCATAATCGCAAATCCAAAATGGCCGCATTAGTCCTTTTGTCACGCTGGTGCTCGGCTCCTCTCGCGTTTCTTGTCCGCGTTCATCAGCTTGGCTCCCATAGGCTGCTGACTACGATGCCTGTCGGCTTGCGCTACTTCCCAGTTAAGATAGACCTGTAGTTAGTCGTCAACAGCTTGCGCCGCCTGGTACCCTTCTTTATAACGTCCTGGGGGTTGCGTCCGGCCTCCTTCTTCGGTGGTGGCTTTCCCGTTTTGTGGGAGTGTGTGGAATCGAACCGCAGCTCAGGCCAAATCTTACGATGCTGGTTGCTCCTTTTACCAGTCTTTCACTCCCTGCCAGCCTTTCGGCTTCCATCAAATTTCAACTTCTTTTTGGCATATATTCAACTAAAATGGCAAATCGTCGTTCGCTTCCGTACTCGCAGGTTCTGCCTGTGCTTTTTCCTCCTTCACAGGCTCTTCCTGCTTCTCAGGTTCTGCCCCCGATGGCTTCGCTCTGTGGATATGCTCGATACCGTCATACCTCACGTCATTGAACACCCTTCCGTTATACTCCCGCGCCTCAATGTGGTATCTCACTTTCACCTCCTCGCCTTCCTTCAGGTCAGCATCCTTGATGCGCTCAGCACCGAACACGTTGAACAGAATCTTGCTTTGAGTCGTCTGGTTCGGCCAATAATGGTATTCCATCACAAAGTCCTGACTTACCCACTGCTCTCCCGTTCGTTGACTCACGCCATCGCGTGGCTCAAACACTTTCTTTACAATTCCAATTACTTCCATATCTTATCCCTTTTTGTTGGTTTTCTTTTCCTCCGCCATCTCTTTCCTCTTGGCTATCATGCTGACAACCTTCTCTTCTCTCAGCTGGTCAAGCTGCATCTCTGCCATAAGCTGCGCCGACGCATCCTTAGCCAGCTCCTTGTACTCGTTGATGCTCTTGTTCAGCGATGCCCTCGCCATCACCTTCGATTTTGCTGGCATGCCGCTGATGAGCGGCTCTACGAGAGGCCTGTCGCCAAGGTGAGCATGTCCCTGCCATTGAATTGCTTTCCCGTTTACCCAGGTGCATTCCCTAATCTCTATTCTTACCGATGTTGTCTCTTTCTTCATCTTAGTTATATGTTAGTTTGCTAATTTCCCCGTCAATAATCATCCGCTGTATTCGGTTTCGCGGGTACGACCATTTCCCTTCGTGCAGAACTCCGTCACGATCTACCACCGTCCTCGTCCGTGGCAGCAGGTGCCCGTAGTCTTTCAGCCACTGCTCATTGAACATGCTGAACTGCTCGCTCAGCTGCCTGCTCGACAGCCACACTTCATTCGTCGTCAGCATCGCATCCTCGATGGCACGCTTCATCACCGTCGTCATCGACGTGCGCAGCAGCTTCATATCTTCCTTACTCAGCCTTTCCATCCTTGTGAGCATTATGTCTCTTGTTCACATACCAAGCAAGCCAGATGATGCCAAGCAGGTACGCAATACCAATGAAGTTAAACACCGTAATGCCTCCATCCTTGCCCTCAGTGAAAATCAAAAGACATGGTGACAATATAATCATCATGACGAACATTGCTGCTGCTGCCAACAGCCAGTTGCAAATCTTAGTAATAGTCTTTCCTTCCATACCTTATATTTTATTTAGTTGTTAATACTCTGTTTAAAAAATCTCCAGAACCTCACGGCGGTGGAGGTGGTGCTTTCGTGAGCCTCGCGGCGGACTACTTGCATAGTTTGTTACATTAACCTTAAATAATACCAATCATAAAATGTAAGTTTTGATAAAAATTGGTTGAAAAATCTTACGTTCATTCACTTTATCATATCCGAATTACGCCTAATCCAAATAAAATCCTTAACTTTGCAACGGTTGAAAATCGCATCGATGAAGGATTTCGGTGCAAAGATATAAAAATATTTCTGAAACACGTCAAGATATTTCGTGATTTTTTTGCGATTTATCGTTATTTTTAACATTTGAAGACGTGAATTATTTAGTTAGTTACTGATTTAGTATGTAAGAAATTAAAATGTAAGTAAAAATGGAGAAAAAAGTGTATGAACGTATTCAGACTCTTTTACGTAAGAAGAGAATCTCAGCGAATGAACTGGCCAAAACAATAGGAATCAGTTCGACAAACGTATATGGTTACCTGAACGGCAGTTCTAAGGCACCGATGTCGTTCGTTGTGTCAGTTCTTGAATCCTTCCCCGACGTATCAGCAGAATGGCTCCTCCGCGGAGAAGGCGAAATGCTCCTCCCACCCAAAAAATCCACATACCTCGAAATGGCGGAAAAACTCCACGCCCCATTGCTCGCATCAGAAGAAAATCATTGGACGTATGACGACCTCATGACAGCCATCCATGACATTCGCCATGATCAGGAAGAGCAGCGCAATCAAATCCAACAGTTAGCACAAATCATTCAACAATCATAAACATGGAACTTCTAATGATACTATTCGCCGCCGGCGTAGCATTCCTTATAATCTTCATCAGCTACATAAGCACAAAAAAGGTAAAGTATAGACCTGTGCCAAAATCGCAAGCGCAGATCGAAGCAGAAGAAAAGCATCTCGCAGAAATAAAACGGCAGACAGGCCTTGCCGTTCTTCTGGGTCAGTCCAAGTTCGTAGGCGATGACGCAACCTATAACGCTGTCATCGACAACAAATACGAAGGAGAAATCCCAGAGAAGCAATACGACGGCTCCTGGACGTCACCATACCAACAGCTCCTCCCACTCCCAATCGCAGGAATCAACTACCGCAGCGGTGTAAAGAACTGCACACGTCCATCAAAGGCGCGACTTGTGCCAGACCCAAAGAACGAATACGACCCAGACGCCATCAAGGTCATCCACGAATCAGGCACACATGTCGGATATGTCCCAGCCGACAGAACCGAAGACATCCGCCACCTCATCCCATGCTATGCCATCTGCGACATCACCGAGGAAGAAGATGAACTCGACCCACATCGCCACTACTTCCGTGGCTGGATATACATTAACACGCAGCCCCAATAATTAACACTCAACCACTGTTTTACCCCAGTTTTACCTTTCGGGAACAAAAACAGCCCCACACATACCCATACGCCACCCTCCAAGACCCCAAGCGGGTCACTAATAAAGACAAGAAAAACGGCAATACAGGCACTTGTAGAGGCAATTTTAAAGGGAAAAGGTGAAGAAGAGGTAAAACAGATAAAGGGGGTTTAGAGGGTATTCTGCGGCATTTTGTTTTACCAATGTTTTACCAAGACCCTTTGAGGTAAAACATTAAATTTTAACATTTCATGATTTCTGTCTCTATAATCCACGATTTTAAGAAAAAAGCGACTAAATTGCACGCCGCTTTGGTTTATGTGCGTGTCATCGACGACCGCAAAGTCTCCTACATCTCAACAGGCGTTTCCCTTAAAAAAAACGAATGGTTGCAAAGTCGAGTTTGCAATCGGCCCGATTCTGTTGAATTGCAAGAAAAAATTTTATTCGTTGAAAAACGGGTGAATGAGTACATAAATCTGTCGATTTCTCGTGGTGTCCATCCTTCTGTTGCCGACATAAAAAACTATGTATGGGCTAAGCGAGACGAAGCTGCCGCCGATGCTCCGTTGCTCGAATGGATCAGCGAGCAGGTTCCGCTGCTTGACCTTCGTGAATCGACACGAAAAAAATACGTGTATTTCCGTGATGCTCTGGAACGATTCGATAAGATTAAACGCTGGGAAGACCTGACGAGTGAGAACCTCTACATGTTCGATGCCTGGCTTCATTCTCTCCATAACAGGAAGGAGGCTGCATTCGGCAATCAGCGTCTCAGTGATGCTGGCGTGTATAATTATCATAAGTGCTTCAAGTCGCTGCTCAATCGTGCGGTGAAGTTCGGCAAGATTGACATGAATCCTTACGACCGTCTGAAGGGCGCGTTCAAGAAGGGCGCAAACAGCAACATCGAATATCTTGATGATGACGAGATGTCTGCAATCATGAACCTTCGCCCTGTTCAGGGTTCTCAACTTGACATCGCTCGCGACTTGTTCATCTTCCAGGCGTTCACTGGTCTTGCTTATGCTGACGCTCAGGCATTCAACGCGCACGCGTATAAGAATATTGGTGGAAAGTGGGTGTTCAGCGGTAAACGAGTAAAGACCGGCGTTGCCTTCACCGGACAACTGTTGCCGCCGGTGGTTGAGATTCTTGAGAAGTATGGCTGGGAGGTTCCTAAGATGGAGAACTCGACCTATAACAGGCATTTGAAGGGCATTGCGCTTGCTGCCGGTATAGATCGCCGGTTGCACAGCCACATGGCGCGTCACACCTTCGCCACCTGGGCATTGAATAATGGTGTGAGCATCGAGAACGTCGGTCAGATGCTTGGGCAGAAGAGTGTCATCACCACGCAGCTCTACGCTAAGGTGCTGGCGAAGTCCGTACACGACGACTTTGATAAACTATCAAAAAAAATAAAATCCAAATGAAAAAGACAATGATTCTATTGGCAAGCCTTATGCTGCTTGCTTGTTCGTCGCATGACGATGAGTTCGTAAACGAAAACGAAAGCAAGGACGTAGCATTCATTCTTCGTGGTGATTTCTCTTTCGACATCACTCCTTTCACTCGATCGCTGGAGGCGGACGGCTATGCGATGACGGACGTGTGGGTACTCGACTATGTGGACGGAGAGTTGAAACAACAAGTGCATCAGACTTCGAGTGACGCCAATTTCGGAAGTCCTTCTATCTCGCTTGGCTATGGTTTACACCATCTCTATTTCGTCACCAGCCGTGGCACATCACCTGTTCTTGATACTGATGCTTCCACGCTATCATTCTCACGCGTATCTGATACATTCTGGAAGGATTATGAACTGACCGTCACAAGTTCGACATTCTCCACTATCAGCGTCGAACTTGACCGCATTGTGACCAAGCTGCGCATCACCATCACGGACGCTGTTCCTGATGATGCTGCCACCTTTAATATCACGCCACATACATGGTATTACGGTTTCAACTACAAGACAGGTGCGCCAATCGCAGCAACTACAGACGCGACTTCAACAATTAACATTCCGTCTTCTTCGCTTGGTCAGCAGAATGTGGTGATGAGTATGTTTTCGTTCTCACCTGCAAGCGACTGGCATACGAACGTAACACTTGACAGCAAGACATCTGCCAGCGTGGTCATTGGCAACGCATCCGTTGCCAATGTCCCTTTTGCACGTAATCGCATCACCAATGTCACAGGCGACCTATATTCTCGCGTCAGTACGACCGGCATGACGCTCAACACCGACTGGCTTGATTCATATACTGCTGAATGGTAAAAAAAGGTGGCGGTTATCCGTCACCTTCTTCATTTGCTTCATTGATTGACCTGATAAGTTCCTGCATTTCCTTTGCATATTCTTCGTCGATGTCATGCGTCTCTGGTCTGTCCCACGGGAATGGCAGTAAGTCCTTCGGGCTGTCGATATTCGACTTACGCATCCCTTCCGTCCCGATCTGCACCTCCATTAGCCTGTACGTTTGCCATCTCGTAGCACTCCACATCTGCCGGCATCTCCTATCATATCCCCTCTTGATCAGCAGGATGTCGCAGTAGTCTAATTCATACAGGTATTCAAGTCTTCCGATGCCGATTTCGCCCACAAACTCTGAATAGCGTTCGTGAGCCGTTATGCGTTTTTTACTTCTTCCGCACTTTCCGACTCTTTCTTAATCGTCTCCTCAACGACCTCTGGAATTGCATACCATTCCTGCCTCAGTTCTACGATTGATGTAATCAGGTCATTTCTTTCAAACGGAGTTGCGCTGTAAAGAATATACTCTGCCGTCAGCGGCATCTCTTCGCCTTTCCAAGTGTATGCCGCGATGATACCTGCAATCGCCAGAGTAACGAAATCGCCAAGTATTGCCTTGGCAGGTGCCACTACGACTGTCTTGCCGTTTTCGTCCTTTCCAAACTCAGGGACGAACACATTGATGCTTTTGCCGGACATACTCTCAAAACCATTTTCGGTTGCTGCACAGTATATCATGCTCACATCCTTACCGTCAATCTTAATCTTCTTTTCTTTCATAGTTCTTTTGTTATTATGCCGCGCCGCCTCATAACTAATTATGGCAAAATCAAGCATCATGACGGCGCGGCGGTTAATTATGTTGCACTACCAGAAATCAGCGGACCATATCCGTTAATGGTTCCCGAATAAGTTGCTTGCTGATCCACGGTGCCGGTCGCCTGGATGTTGGTCAATTTGCCATTGCCAGAGCAAATTACGGTTCCCATCGTTCTGTTGTTCGCACCTGATGCCATAGCAATCTTCCAGTTGATGACCGTATCAGTTACGTTCGACAACATGTCGGCAAATGTCTTTGCGGCAGAATCAGACCCTGCTGCAATCAGAGCCGAAAAGTTGATGTCGTAAGTGCGTCCTGTTACTTCGTATTCATCCCATACGGCACCACTTGCATCTGTGGTATCCTTGGTCGTACTGTTCTCAGTAGAAGTTGATCCGTGAAGGCTGAGATCAGTTGACATCGCAATAACGCTGTTAGTCGGTGCCTGTGTTGTTCCACCGACAATGAAAAGTCTTATATGCTGTCCTTTGTCCATATCCTTTTCTCCTATGCTTTAAGTTATGAAAGTGCCCCAGTCCCTTGATATTGACGGGACAAAGTGATTGGCGTTCTGTTGTTTGCGGTCAGTGTAAAATCCACCAACCTTGCATTTCCTGAACGTGCAAATGCTGCGTTCGCAGCGTTGCGGTTCATTGTGCCTGCTGTTGTTGCCGTCTGGTCCCAGCCGCAAGGAACTGGTTCATCACTGAGGAATTGGTCAATAATCCCCTGAAGCTCAGATGCCGTAGCCTGATAACTGTCAACCTGTACCTGCCAACCACGGGAAACCATCTGCTCTTGCTGGAACGATCCTTCAGAGTCCTTTGTTTTAGAACTCTCCATGTTACCGCTGATGCTTACCTGGCAGCTTGATGCTTCATGCACAGCAGTAGCAGAGGCGTGTGACTCCCCTGGTCCTGGAGAAACGAACACGCGGAAATTCTGTCCTTTAATTTTTGTTAGTGACATTTTTTTTAATTTTAATTATTGATTGTAATTGTTTGAGTGTAAGAGAAGTCTTCTGGGTGATACTGCACCATAGTGCGAGTCCACCTTGTTCCTTCTGGTAGAGAGGAAATCAGGCCATCAGCCTGCTTGTAGAGGTCATCACGGGCTTTTGCTGTAAGCGTTACCGTGCCATTGGCGAGAAGTTCGTCAGATAATGACTTTTTTGTGTTTTTTTCTTCAAGCATGTTTTTGTTATTTAGTTAGAAAATACTTCCTTACATTAAACTTGCCGTCCTTGTCTGTCAACGAATCAATAGCAAGAGCGTATATTGCCATCACGAGTTTGTCAGTAGGCACGTCACGTAATGGAATGCCCCACAACTTTTCAGCAAGTGTATTGGCGTGATCGCTGTGCTTTGCATTCATCTCTACCCAGAGAGCATTTGCCCCTCATATCCGGCGGTGGGCTTTCACCTCCACCGCCGGTTCCGGAACTATGGTCCGAAAAGAAGAGCGAGAGTGCAAGAGCGTTAGAAGCTCAGCTCGTACAGTGCGAATGCCTGAGGCTTGCCGCTGTTGTTTCCGTTGATTTTCGATGAGAGCTCGGTCATCGAGATCTCAGTCGAGAATACAGAAACAACCTTGTTAGCTTTAGCCACCTGAGCACTGTTAGCGTCTGTCACAAGTGTCATCTCACCATGCTGTTGCAATGAGAGGTACTCCCACAAGCCGATGCCCATGAAGTGCTTCTTGTAGCCGTTAGCGTCGGTATCGTCAACATACTCGTTGGTATCAACGGTCTTGTTGATGTGTCCGCTGGTCGTGTATGGCATACCTGCCAACAGACCGCCTTCGATGATGTAGCCAGGAACACCTGCGCTCTTCAAGGTTGCCTTCAGCTTAGCCTCTGTGTACTTGTCAATCGTGATGACAGGAGTACCATCGAAGCCGGCACCGGCAAATTCTGCTGCGGCAATCAGAATCTTCTCGAAGGGGTTGCTGCTCAGATCGAGAGAACCTGGGGTAACGAGTGAGAACGGACCCTTGTTGCCGTTCCAGTCAGCGTGGCTGTACACCTTCTTGGCAAAGTACACCGAGAGGGCCTTGCGAATCTTGAAGATGAGGTATGCGTACAGGTCAAAAGCAGCGAAGGCAATAGCCTTGCGGCTTACACCGATAGCGAGAGATACGCGATGGCTTACAGCCTTCACGTTATCGAAGTTGATAGCCTGCTCGTTCACAACCTGGATTTCTCCCACTTCCTCCATCTCAACATCGTTGATGTTGATAGGCCATACCTCGTCACCTGTCACACCAGTCAGAACAGTAACACCCGGTGGTAAGCCGAGGCCTTCCAGCTGAGTGTCCATTACCTCGTTGATCTTCAGCGTAACGGCACCGCTCTCCTTGATACTGCTGCCGTCAGGAGTGGTCTTTGGAACGAATGTCAGAGTAACGTCATCACGCTTATTGGCGATCAGACCCTTGTAGTACTCACGAAGCTGGGCCGACTTGTCCTCGCTTTCTTGGATCTTTGCGAGTTCTGCGTCGGTAGCCAAGCCGCGCAACTGTGCACCGATGATAGAGTCTTCTCTCATCAGTGACTCAAACTTCTCCTGCTCCTCAGGAGTGAGGGCACGCTTTCCTTCCTCACGTGCTTTGGCGGTGTCCTCAATCTGACTGAGTTCACCAAGAATCGCCAGATGGCGAAGTTGCAATTCCTTTTTGTTCATCTGCAAACGATTAAAGGGTTAAAAAATAAAGTTTTCAATGTCTGTCTCTTGCTTCAGTCTGCGCAAGCGACGCTGACGCATGTCGGCCATCTCCTGCTCGCGCATCTTTGTTTTCTCAAATTCTTCGGCTTTGGCCTTTGCCTCGGCTTCTTCACGGGCTTTGCGCTCTTCTTCGGCCTTGGCTGCTGCTTCGGCTTCGGCTGCTTCACGCTTTTTCGTCTCCTCAACCTCACGCAGGTGGTTTTCTACCTCGATTTGCAAGTCAATAGCCTTGTCGATTACCTCACCCAGTTCGCGGGTGGCGACACTGGTCTGCTCGTAGGCAGGATGGGTCACAATGGCCACATCATACAGCCCCGTGATGCGCTTCACATGGCGAAGCCACACCTCCTTGCCGTTGTGGGTCTCGGCCGTACGCTCATAACTCACACCGTTCTCGCTGTCCTGGTAGTCGTCCTGAAATGCGAACGACATACCGCTGATGTCACCACGGCGCATCAACTCAAGCGCAGCATCTGCGTTGCTGGTGCGGGCAATGTCACAACGGCAGCCAATGTTGTTGGCTCTCAGCTCCAGTTCCAACGTACCTTTTCCGTTCCTGCAACGGCCAAGCACGTCAGGCACTAAAGATGAGTGGTTCAGGTTCAGGATCACGTCACTACGCTGCAACAGTTCCTGAGTGATACATCCAGGCTCCAGCACCTCGTACACCTCGCGAGTCTCGCTCCACGGTGTGAGGTTCACCGACCTCACGCCAAAGACGATGGGCGTTCCTTCGATCATGCGGCTTTCAGCCTGTCCTTCCTGCGGTTCGCGCACCTGCAAGCCGCAGTCCTCAATAGAGATAAATCGTGTCTGTTTCATATCTTATAAAAAAGTTTTCTTCACTTATCCGGCATATTGCCGTTCTGGGTTTACTGCGCGACGCACGCGCTGCTTTCTCACTTTGTGGATTTCGCGCTCCAGGGCGTCGATTTCCTCTTTGGTCGGATTTGGTGTCATATTCCTATTGTTTCTGTTCTTGTGGTATCCCTTGTTCCTGATTGCCCTTGGCTATCAGCGCATCCAACGTCATCAGGTTGGCACTCGCCATCGGGGTGCTTCCGTTTTCTATCGCCGGCATATCCCACTCTTTCCTCAGCTCGTTGATGGTTGCAGTGCCGCTCTCCAGTCGCATCTTCGCAATCTCGGCACGGCCCTTTGAGTCGAACATCATCAACGGCAATTCACACAAATGGATTCTGGCCTTGCCAAAGTCCTCCTCGGTCAGCAGCTTGCGGTTCATCTCATCCTCGATCAACCTACGCTTCGGCTGGATGCAATTCATCAGGAAGTCCAGTCGGTCGGCCTCAGGCGTCTTATACGACGAGTTGCTGCCATCCATCGCCAACGTGCGAGGTGTCGCCATCATCCTGCATATCTCAGCCACACCGAACTGTCGTTGGTCGAACAGTTGCATGTCGGCGGCACTCATACTGATGCTCTGCAACTTCTCCAGACCGCGCAAGGCTATCACGTCATTATCGCGCCACTTCTGCTGCACCTCCCTGGCGTAGTCATCCATCGTCCCCTTATTAAACATGCCGAACGCAAGGGTCCCTTGGCCGCCCTGAGGTTTCTCCTCGCTGATCACCAGCTTCACCCTTCCACCCTTCGCGGCTGTCTCAAGCGCATTCTGGTCGAGCGTCTTGCTCAGCGTCAGCATATCACGCGCATACTGCAAGGTCGAGATACCCATATACCCGCCTTGCGCCCTGAAGGTGTTGGCTATGTGGATCACGTCGCCGCTCTCCACCCATTTCGTCTGCTGCCCGGCAATGCCGTTCCATGTCAGCAGATAGTGGTCGGTCAGAGGGTCATAATTGCCACACACCGACAGCCACAGCCTTTCAGGCACTCCGTACACATCTCTCTCCACATAGATGAAGGCGTTCCCTCTTGCAACGGTCTCAATCTCCACCTGCCTCCACAACTCGAACGCCGACATCAGCGGGTTCGGTGACACCTGCATAATGTAGTTGAGATGACGCCACGGGCGGCGGTTGTTCTCCACGTAGTTACCGCCGGCAGCGTTCAGCACCTGATACATCGGCGTCAGCTGAGCCATCGTATTCGCACGCAGCTCCACACATCGGTAGTACGTCGCAATCCTCAGTGCGCGCTCTTGGTCGCTCACGTAGGCGATGTTCTCTGCATACGAACCGCTCATGTTCCCGTCACTCTTCTGCTTCGCATAGTCAGAGTTAGGGTCTGTCGTCGGTGGTACGCCTTGCATCGCGTCACGCTTCCTTAGCCAGTTGATATTTGCTCCGAATAATTCCATACTATCAGCCTTTTCTTTCCGCGCGCTTTGCTGTTCTGGGTTTACCCGTCGCGGAAGGCTTGCCAACCTCTATCACATCCCACCTGTTCACCTTCATCGTGTTAACCGACTTGCGCACATCGCCAGTATCCTTTGCTTTCAGCATGTAGCCGTCATGGGCAGTCAGCCTATACTGTCTGCCGTCTTGGGTTATTGCATCAACATGTTCCATAATATTCTCTTTTTTTGTTATTGTTAAGCCAAAAACTGATGAGCGTTGTTCACTCATTGGTTCAGCCATGTTTTTATCCCATAATGCGCGGTGCTTGTGCAACCACTCACCACTTTTGTCTTTTCTCCTCCATGATCCGTTGCCAAGGTGCTCAATTCTTCTGTCGATGGCAGCGCGTCCAAGTCTTGCACCATCCTTGTTTTTGATGTCTTCAAGGAATGACGCACCTGTGTCATACCAGTCTTTGCCGACGCCAAGGGCAAACGACCGTGATGGATCATGGTAACGGATTCCCAGCCGCCTGCATTCAGGCGAGTTAATAAAGCAAAGGAATGGCAGAAGTCGTGGGATTGCACCTGGATTACCCCATGCGTTATCCTCTTGGCCAACGGCTGTGTAGTTCTCATTCCACAGGTCGTCAATAGGCTGCTTCAGTAGGATGTCTGAATCCATCAAGATAAACGGACCTATATTCTGAACCAACCAGTCAACGCTCATCATGTGCTTGACACTGCCAAAGTTACACCCGTCCCATCCTCCACGTTTGGCATTCCTCTTCGGCCACAATGCCAATGCAGCGTCAAAGTCAATCAGTTGACCGCTTGTGTTGTCATAGACATCAACACCGGCCATCTTGTCTTTCCACGGTTCTTTGTCCGAGTTGTCCAGTATCACAATGTGATACTTCTCACCGCCATGCTTTCTGATGCTGAGTATCTCAGCCCTCGTCAGTTCAGGAGTGTTATAGTGGACAATGGCAACGGTAATCACGTCTTTGCGTGGTCTCTTCCACGGGTTGTCTACTTTGGGAGACACCTCCACCATCTTGTATCTGGCAGCATTCGGGAATCTCCAGTCCATCCATGCAGAGTGAATACGTTCACCCAACTGCCCTCCCACTCTCCGCTCATAAGGAAGGTTGAATGTTTCAAGGTGATAGGCCTCAGGCATGCTCATCACCCTTGCGTCAATGTCGCCTCCAATCCGTCGCAGATATTCCTCAACGACATCCCACATCACATCAAACAGCTCGCGGAAATCCACCGTCCGCATAATGCTCATTGTACTGGGGTGCATCCAACGACTATCAAGCGAACGATTCCATGCCTTGGCAAAATCAGGATAACGCTCATTGATAATCTGTGTACAGATGTCAAGGTCTTCCACATTTCCCCATGTATTATATTGCTTCCGCATCGGCATGGTCAGGTCAATAGGCTGTGTTGTTATGGCACCATGCTTCTCTATAAGCACGTCTACCTCCGGCACATCATCCATAAACTCCATGTACTTCCTATAGTGGCAGAATCCGATATACTCTGGCAATGACTTTCTCGCCAGTACACGCCGCATGTGCAACATCTCAGAGTAAAACGGCCCGGGCACTCTCATCGTCTTGCCATCAACCGCAACGTCGCAGAAGTCGCCATTGTCGCGCACATCCAAAACCTCATACACCTTGTTTGTCACCACCGGCTTAAACTGGGTGTGGGTGCATACAATTATCTTAACATCTTTCTTCATTTCTTCATTTTTCGTCACCGTGCCGCGAACTTTAGTGCGTGGGAATCATTCGTCATAACTTACGTTTGCGTCAGTCTCACAGTTATACGTCAGCGTGTGGCTGTAGGCAGGTTTCCACGGGTCATACTCCACCGTATCCCCCTGTGGATTCATGCCATTGCTTGGTAGCAGCCCGTAATTATCGTCCGAAGGCTGCAAGGCATCGAAATAGGTGGTTATAGCAGTCTTCACATTATCCTCAAGACTTGCCAGCTGATCAATGTCAGCCGCCACCATCAGCACATGCACCTGCTCCTGGTCGTTATCACCAACCCATCGCTGGTCCTTATGCTCCACCTGATTATTCGGACCTGAATAACCAACGACAACATACGGCAGATCCACGTTCTCATACTCCTCGTCGCTCCCAGGAACAGCAACAGGATAGATACGGTCATCCGTCATGTCCGTCACATCACTGCTCGCACCCAGAGCATCTATAAACAACTTGATCGTCAGTAATCCCATATCCTTTCACTTTTCACTTTTCACTCTTCAGTAACCACTCCCCTCCCTCGCAGGGAGGGGCATGGGTGTGGGTCTTTTCTTTTATCTCCTCATTATCTCCCTATTATCTCCCTCTTCACATTATACATTATACATTATACATTATACATTATACATTATACATTATACATTATACATTATACATTATACTTTTCCTTCTTCACTTCACCTCCACCGCCTTCATCTGAATGATATTATCCCGCATATCACGATGAAACTCCGTCACCATATACATCACCCCGTCATATCTCAGGTAGCAGTTTCTGTTAGCCATCTCGTTCCATCGCATCCTTACCAGCACATAGTCAGTTCCGTCAAGTGCCGACTCCCGCATCGCCTTGATACCACGGTTGAACGTCACCTGCGCCCATACACACCCAAGCGACTCATAAGTAGCGGCACCCGAGTTCTTCCCTATTTTCCCCGTAGTCTGAACGCGCATCAATATCTCAACACGATCATTCAGCATACCCGACGAATATCCCATATCACCATTATACATTATACATTATACATTCACTTCACCGTCTCAGGTTTACTATCCACTACCATCGACCTTAAGGTCATTAATGTCCTTATCGGGTTTCTTCCTAAAAATTTAATTTCTCTGGATAACCAGTTGTAAAGTCATACCCCTCTACATCCTCTACACTTGTTAGAGCCTCAATAGCTGCCTTATGAGCTGCTGTCCTGTCATAACAAGCACTTGCATAGACCTCTATTGCATAGAGCAACTGGAATGCATTGCTTATAGGTATTTCAAAACTCATAGTGCCAAACCACAATGTAGTGTTCTCCTTCCCTGCTGCTTGTTCTGCTAACAATCTAAGATGTAATCCATCTCTTGTAGCCTTATCAAGCCACATTGGAACATTATAATAGGTAAACTCATTCACATTGCTGCTTTGGTCATATTCCTCCAAATCGCCAATCTTTTCTGCTTTGGCTCTACTTAACAACTGCTCAGGTGTAGGTGCAGGAGGTGTTGGCTCTACATACTCTGTGAACCCCCATCCAGTCAGTTGTTCAACTGTTGGAACTCCTGCAAAGACTCCGTTAGGAATCCTTCTGGTCATTGATTGACCTTCATTGTACCACTCTTTTGTGGCCTCATTATAATATCTTTTCATATCTATTTGTTTTTATACGTTTTGACATGTTTTTATGAATTAACATTGTATATACTCCAATTGCCTGGTATACCATTTACACCTCTTCCCCAAGTCGATTCAAACATACTACTGTTTTTATAGAACGTACCGCTTGACGCAACACCATATACCCAACTGGTAGTACAATTATTTGCAGATATATCTGTTGCGAGGCATTTAATGTAATTCAACTTAGTACAATTCCTGAACATTCCTGTATAACAATTTGTTACTAATGTTCTTGCAGGTAATTCAGGAGCTGTTGTAAGACTTGTGCAACCATTGAACATATAAAAATAACAACCCATTGCTAATGTAGTGGCAGGTAATTCAGGTGTAGATGTTAAACTACCACAACCGTTGAACATACGATTGTAACAACCGTCTGCCAATGTAGTAGCGGGAAGAGTAAGTTTTGATGCATCAGTTATTGGCAAGCTGGCGAATAGTTTAAAGCCGAAACTAACATAGCCAACTAAAGATGTTTTGTTAGCAAAATTATCACCAAACAATAATGACATGATATTCCCGCTGACTTCAAATGACCCTGAGGCAGTATCTTGTGCAAAACGTCCTATACTATCTTCATATTCTACGTCATAACCCACAACGCAATTTCCCTTGAACATAATACTGTTACCTGTTGTAATAAGAGGCGTATAAGTGGAGTCTTGCAACTGAACCCATGTGTTCCCATCATCAACGGAGTACTGCAACGTGTTTAGTATAACACTGTAGTCCTCCTTAGAAACTGCCGATTTAAACATCACCTGAAAATCGGTAATTGCAGTAAAGGTCAGGTAATTCCCATCTCCATTCACTCTGCCTCCACCAAAAACTCTTCTTCTATTTACTATCTGTCCCATAATATCATTCAATATTACCTATACCTATATCACGAATAGCAACTGACCAATGATTGAAAATAAAATCTTCTTCTTGTTTAATAGTTTGCGCCAAAAACATGCAGTTGATTTCATACATTTTGTGGTGTTCAAGAGAGATGTCAGTTGGCATATAAACTGCACAAATGTTATCTTGAGTACCATGAATGGTTATGCTTGGATTGGAGCTACTGAAAAATGACATTATCACAAAGGACTGAACCTTGGTAGTATCAGTGATAGTAGGTAAGGTGACATCTAATGTAGATGCCGCCACCATATACAATGTGTTGATAGCAGGGGAAAGTGTTGAGATAAGTTCAGTTATCTGCACAATACTCATCTTATCTTCCTTACCGCTGACATCTCCTGCTGGCACTTGCCAAGTTCCATCCTCCCTCAAGAACTTAGTTGTTCCTGCTGTTGAAGGAGTATCTGGCACAAGCCCACTTGCATGACCACTGCCACTTGCCCCCATCACACTATAAGTAGGGATAGTAGGCTTACTACTTAGGTCATTATAACTACCACTTGTAGCAACGGTAGCAAGACCTGATACATTGCTTGCAGAAAGTTTGTTGGATGAGTCTATCACTGCCTGTTTTGCAGCCAATTTGTCATCCAAATCATCCCCATTCGGCCACCGCACCGCATTGGGCGTAGTCACAGGAGCATACTTATTCCCCTGTGCATCTTCTAAATATTTTGTTGTTAAATTTACTGTTGGCATAATATTCTATTTTAATTGTTATATTTTTCATCTCAGCTTTCAGCAGTCTGTACTGTCCATCCACTCGGAATGCCGCTTGTGCTCGACGGCCACGATGATGCTGATGCTTTTACAAAAGTACCAGAGCTTGCCACACCATTCAGCCAGCTTGTAGTGCTTGAACTTGTATTGATGCCACTTGTGGCAAGACACTTGACATAATTGAGAGAACCACACCCGTCAAACAGATGATAGTAGGCATAAGTGGCTATATTGCTTGCCAAGAGGTCAGGAGCAGTCTTCAGACTCGTACATCCTTGGAACATTCTACTATAACAGCCGTTCCTTGTAGTTGATGGAAGAACAAGGCCAGAGGCATCCGTCAGATAAGTGTTGTTATAGAACAAGTATCTGAACATATTGTCTGCTCCATAGGTGCTATATTCTTTGTAGCCATCGGCATCAAGAATGCTTGTCAGATACCCGCTAACCTTAAAGTTTGCTGTTGCGGTGAAGTAGTTATAATAGCTACTTGAACCAATACTTGTGTTGTCGGCCTTGAACTCAATCTTATCACCATTGACCACTGATATTGTAGCACCAGATGTCGTTGAAGTGATATTATTCCAAGAACCGCCATTCTTGCGATATTGGATAGTTCTTGTATTTGATGAATTGCTTGCTTTCCATCCTACCGAACCATTTCCGAGAATATCGAAAGTCAAATACTCTTCAACAGCAGCTGTGTTAAGCAATGCACTACCACTTAAATTAAGTAAACTCGCCATAACTTAGATAATATATTGTTCCAACACCAATTACTCTCACCTCACAACTCTTACTTGCACCCACCGCAAACCCCGATGGTTTCTTGATAGTAGCACCTGTAGAAGTTGCCCAGGTCACATTCACACTGCTTCCTGTGGTCATCAATATATCCCACACATGAGCGAGGTTATCACTTGGCACTTGCAAGGTGATTGTGGCAGTCCCTACATTGCCACTAACTACTGTCACAACATCAGGATTAACTGATATACTTGCCCCTGCTGCAACTGTCTCTGCCATTATTCCATCGGCAGGGATTACTCCCTCACCGTTATCATTGCTAAAGTAAGTAACATTTGCAGGTAAGGAACCACCGTACTCCACCTTCTCCCATGTAGCCGTGTTACCACTTACGTCTTTCAATTGGTAGAAGTCATAGCCTCCTGTAACCGCTACCCTACACATCTGCCCCACCACGAACGATACCGTCTGGCTACCGCTTGGTAGGTCTGACCTTGTGTAACTTGTGGTAGAGGATGTAGGTGCTGCTTGCAAGGTAGGTACATACCCTGCGCCTATTCCTTCATCTAACTGTGTTCTTGTATATCTACTATCATATATTGCCATTAGCTTTCCTCCTGTACATTAAGTATATAACCATCTGCTGTTTGAACATAGTAACCGTCTGCTGTTTTGAAGTTATATGGACAAGCACTCTGCGTGATTGTTACCGTTCTCACTACCTGCGGGCTACCCAATGTAGTCTTGACGGTAATCGTCATACTCCGTGCCGTTGGTAAGTCGTTGGCATCGGATGTCACCGCAATAGTTCCGTTGCCACTACCTCCATAGGTGAGATAGACATTGCCCGCTCCTGTGCTCCACGCTTTCGTTAAAGTTGCCATATCGTTTCAATTTTTAAAAGATGCCACCCACCCAAAAGCAGATGGGTGACAAACCTTATTATTCAACAGTCCAGTTAGTGTTAGAAGTAACGGTAAAGTTTGCACTCGTAGATGCATCCCAAGGAAGGTCTACCGATGCAGGACTTACACTCAATGTAGCATCTCCTGCTGCCAATGTAATAGTACAAGTATTAGTGTGACCTGCGTCGTCCGTTACGACCACTTGACAGGTCTTGGCTTCAACTCCCGTGTTAGCAGGGATTGTAAAGGCAATAGACCAATTATATTCCTGTGTTGCGCCTGGGTCGCCCGTAATCGCTGCTCCGTTATTTACCGTAATTCCTGCTGCGGTATAAGATGACGGGAGCGTCAAACCGATGTTGTCCGTACCAAGTGAAAACGTCAACTCCGATGAGTTACTTGTTCCACTCAATGTAAGGGTCTGACCCTCCTTTGCCGCTGCTGCCGACGAACTTGCAAACGAGGCAAATTCTGGCTTACCTACTTGATTTACTGTTCGCTCTACGTCACTCACGCCGACAGCCTTGAATGTGAGTGTCGTCGTTCTTGCGTTACGACCTGTGTTGTTACTATTGGCGGAAACACTCACTGTGTCGTTTCCACTACCTGCCACCTTCGATGGCGTTAACCAACTTGCATGTGCCATTCTTATTCTCTTTTAATGATTAAACAATTCTTCGTCACTGTCTTCGTATCTTTTACATTGCCGCTTGCGGCCTCACTCCACATTCCAGTTCGTGTTCGAGATCACATCATAGTCAATGCCCATCTCCATCGTGATCCACTGCACGTCTTCAGGTCTTACCCTCAGATATACCGTTCCGTCAAGGCTACATACCAGCGAGCAAGCCGCACTCTTGATGCCACTCACCTTCACTGCCGTAGCCGCAGCGATTCCTCCCGCACCGCCAGCCCTGCCGCACTCTGCGCTCAAGATACCACCGACGCGCCATGCCCTTCCCGACAGACATCCTATCGCACTCATGGTCTTACAGGTATTTTAGTCGGAATTCTCACCATATCGACCCTGAAGCCGCTCTCCACGTCATTGTCAGGAATCTGCACCTTCAGCAGACACCAGTACCAACCAGTCCCTATCTCCTTCGTATCAACGATAGCAAGATAGTTGTCGGCATCAACTTTCGACATATCCGACTTCTTCACATTCAGCGTCTTCGTTCCGACATTCGTCGAATAGAAATCACACTCGAAGTCCACATCCTCAAGATGCAATCCGCCGCTCAGCACCGCCGTCACGTTTATTTTCAGCACTGTCCCAAAAACGGGAGCCATGTCATCTATCTTTCTGCAACTCATATCTATAACTTCATATAAGGTTTCACCAAAAGGTCAAAGGTGTAGGGCACCACACTCACGTTCGTCGGAGACAAAGGACTCCTGTACTGATAACTCACGTCAACCAGCAACAAGGCCGCCTGCATCAACGGAGCAGGGACACCGCCATACTGTTCCACAACATCGTCATACGACATACCCACATAGTTCAGCAACGTCTCCTCTGCGGCATCACCGTACAACTCCAGCAATCCGTCCTCACAGTCGCAGCAGATCCTACTGTGGGCCTTGATGTATTCCAAATCCAAAAATTTCATATTCTAACCATTACCTTACAATAAACCCACGATTCTTCGTCGTGGGTTTACCATTCTCTCTCCTCCCCCCTTACCTCCCTATTATCTCCACATTATCTCCCTATTACCTCCATCTTCACTTTTCGTTTTTATATCCCTATTACCTCCCTATTATCTCCCTCTTCACTTTTTGTTTTTATCTCCCTATTACCTCCTTATTATCTCCTTCCCATCCCCTCGGGGAGGTCAGGAGGGGGCTACATCTTCCTCCACTTAAACGAACTGTTCAGGGTCGTGTTCATATAGTCATTATAGAAGAAAGCCAAGTCACCTACTGCCAATGCCGTTCCCTCAATAGTACCTGCGGTTGTCACGACAAAAGCATACCCTCTATGAATATATCCTGTGCCATAGCTGCTACCGGAATAGATTACAGCTGTGAGATTTGTCACTGCACTTGGGTTGCTGAAGGTCAGGGTGTTATGGTTCAGGTATTCTGAGTAAGACGACAGTGGACCTCCTTGCGTAAACGACACCACCTTGTTTGCACTGGCATTGAGCTCGCCGACAATAATCAAAGAACCAGCAGGACTGACCACTTGCGAATCCACATACCCCTTACTTGCAACTCTACTATCATCTGTTGAATCATTACCAAGATATACATCTGCAAGACCGCCTGACAGGTTTCTGCCAATAAAGACTCCTTCTCCTCCAGACCTGTTACCGATTTCAACAAAATCCGTACCCAAAATAGATACACCAGCATCGGTATCTGTTCTGTCTGTCGCAATGCTGATATTGGAACCGACATTTGTGTAGCCAAGAGCGGCTACACTGGATGGAATGTCACTAAGAGTAGCAATACCATTATCCCCTGAGCCTTGACCATTGAAGGATATAGTCGGACGACTCGCAGATGACAGGCGCGTCTCACCATGTCCTTTCAACTCAAGGATTTGGGCTGACGCATCTGTTGAGATGGTGACAGTTGTGCCTGAACTTGGCGTGGTCTTTGTGATGCTTACGTCGTTAAACTTGGCGGCTGTCACTTTCGCAGGGAAAGTGGCATTCTGACTTGAATCATACGAATATAAATGACCAGTCTTTGCCATTGTTGAAGGCGTTGTCCAACCGACACCTCCAAATCCCATTATTTTGAATATGCGTAAACCTTCATGCGAAGTACTGCCACCATTTGATTTGAAGATAAATCTTAACCTCCCATATTGTGAACTTGCCGTGTTACCATAAGTAGTTATACCATTACAGTTGATAACATTGTAACCGCTCCAACCACTGATAGGAGCGTCATTTACATGATTCACATAAGTAGTTGGTGTGCTTTGTAATGCCTTTTGAATAGTAACAGAACAATTATTACTTCCGTTTGTACTTACAAAAAATACGAATTTATTCAAAGTGGTATAGATACCAGCAGCACCTGTGTCTATAGTAACTCTTAATTGATATTTATCGCCATTTGCTGTTGCCTTATGTGACGAATCAGCCTTTCCAATATAAAAATTACCGCCATTACTAAACAAAGAAACCTTTTCATCATTGGTTGAACCATAATCATCCCAAGTAGCACCTTTGTCCCTTGAATACTCAATTGTTATTCCAGCAGCCTTAGTAAACATCATTCTGTTTGCGCCGAGTTCATCAACCATGGCTGCATCAACACAACCAAAATCTCCTGAGAAATTTTTACCACCCCACCTTAAATTGGCTTCATAAGGTTTGACTTCATCTGATATGTTATCCAACTTTGTCTTGTCAGCAGCACTCATAAGTCCATTAGCACTGGTCGTCGCAACACTGTTCATGGCAAATCCACGGTTGTTCACCCAGTACTGCGTCGCGAGTTCGCTCACACCCCACTTCACAGAGCTGCCGGTCAGTTGTATAGTGGCTCCTGCCTTACCAAGCGACACATTTCCCGTGTTGATATTCACGTTTCCATCGCTGTCCTTCACAACGGCGGTGTCCTCCAACGTCTGTACCCTCGCCGCAAGATTGTTTGCAGATGTCTGTGAATAAGGCACATAACCAAGAGCCGTATTGATGTCCGTCGAGTTCAGTGCCTTGAACAGATTAGCAAGGCTCCTTCTTACATACGTGTTATTCACGGGATTCGCATCATTCCCTCCTGCGTATTGTGCCACGATATAATCATTTCTCGCAGCAGCGGCAGTGCTGGCACTGAGGCCTGTAATGGCAGCACTCAGGTCAAGGCCTATCGTCACAATATCAACGTCGTTGGTGCTGAGCTCTATGCCGCCACTGCCTTCCAGCTCAAACGTGTCGGTCTTGCTCTGGGCGTCAAGCGTATCGCTGCCCACTGCGATATGACTGAACGCATTCTGATTAGCCTCGCCAGTCGCAGCGATCGTCACCTTGTCATTCGTTGCATCAGCCGTCAGCGTGATGTTATTACCTGCCACCAACTCCAACGTGTCCGTCTTTGAGTCCGCAGCTATGGTCGTACTGCCCACCTTCACGTTCGAGAACGCATTCTGATTCACTTCAGCACCGCTTGCGATGCCGTTCAGTTTCGTCTTGTCACTTGCACTCATCAGTCCTGCCGCACTCGCCGTCGCATTGCTGTAGGTCGTATTTTCCCAAGGAACATTCACAGACAGATAGCCCGACTTGTCGGGCGTTACGGCATACTGCCTGCCCTGAGTGTTCGTTACGGCATTCGAGTCATAGGTCGCCTTCGTCGTTGACTTCATACTGCCATTCCCGAGATAACCCGCCTGCGAATGGTCGCCCCAGCCGTAGGCAGTCACGCCCTTCGTCACATCGGCGGTCTTCGGTATCGAATAGCCGCTCGCAAAGGTCAACGCCAGCGTGCCGGTCGTCGTAATCGGACTGCCGCTCACCGACAGACCAGTCGGAACGGTCATCGCAACACTCGTCACACCGCTGCTCTTCACGAATCCCTGGCTGTTTACCCAGTACTGCGTTGCAACCTCGCTGCTTCCCCACAGCACGGAGCTTCCCGTCAGTTGAATCGTTGCACCTGACTTACCGAGCGTCACGTTTCCAGTCGTAATCGCAACATTCCCGCTGCTGTCTTTCACCACAGCAGTATCTTCCAACGTCTGTACCCTCGCAGCAAGATTGTTGGCGGATGCCTGAGAGTAGGGAACATACCCCAAAGCTGTATTGATGTCCGTCGAGTTCAGTGCCTTGAACAGATTAGCAAGGCTCCTTCTTACATACGTGTTATTCACGGGATTCGCATCATTCCCGCCTGCATATTGTGCCACAATATAATCATTTCTCGCAGCAGCGGCAGTGCTGGCACTGAGGCCCGTAATGGCTGCACTCAGGTCAAGCCCTATCGTCACAATATCAACGTCGTTCGTGCTGAGGGCTATGCCGCCACTGCCTTCCAGCTCAAACGTGTCGGTCTTGTTTTGGGCGGTAATTGTATCTGAACCGACAACAATGTTGCTGAACGCATTCTGATTAGCCTCACCGCTCGCACTGATCGTCACCTTGTCATTCGTTGCATCAGCCGTCAGCGTGATGTTATTACCTGCCACCAACTCCAACGTGTCCGTCTTTGAGTCCGCAGCAATGGTCGTGCTACCCACCTTCACATTCGAGAAGGAGTTCTGGTTCTCCTCCGCATTCGGGTCAATCCCAGAAAGCGTGGACGCCACATCCGCATTGATGTCCTCCTGCGTCCTCGGATTATTGCCCACGTCCAGCATGTTGTAGTCCCACACCTGCTCGGCAGATGTCACAGGAGCCGATGCTGTCGCGCTCACCAACTCGCTTGCTATATTCCGCGTATAATTCCCGTGTCCCATATCTTATTTCTTTTTTTTTCTTTGTCACCGTGCTCGTATCTTCAGCCACGAGTCACTCTCAACTACTCTAACCTCTAACCGCTAACCTCTAACTATACTTCACCACCACCTGGTAACTCCCCGCATACAGCGGTAGCGACCTTCTCACCGTGTATGTCACCCCGCTGATGGTCGTATTCGACAACTGCTCATACCACATCGGCATGTCCGACATATACATATCCACAAACGATGTCCCGACTGGCAGCAGCACATAGATGTAGTTGTTCGCAGCAGCCGTCACGTTGTATGCCACACTTCCGCTTCCGAAGTTTGTCTTCTTGTTTGCATTAACCGCCACTCCGCTTGCACTCGTTCCGGCACCGATATAAGCCACCTGCTGAGCAACAGCAGTCACCGTGATAGAAATAGTCGTCGAGGCAGTCAGTCCACCGTAACTTACACCGATTGAGTCCGCACCGCTTGTACTTGGAGCCGTATATACACCATTCGCCACCCGCCCGCGAGTAGCGAAGAACGTAGCCACGTCATTCACATTCACCTGACGGCCGCTCTGATACACGGCGGTCACGGTTCCTTCCGTCAGCGTCGCAGTCTCACCAGCAGGGACAGACGAGCGACTCACACTACCACCCGTCCACAACAGATTAACAACAGGATCGTCAAACATATCCAGCGCACCCTTCCCTATGAACGTACACCCATACTGCGACAAGTTCCCGTCAGTAGCCGTCACCTTTGCGTTCCGGCACAGCGCAAGCCCCACCACGTAGTCACTGCTGCCAGTGCTCACCTTGATGCTATACTCACTACCCGCCTGCAACAGCGTATTCTTCATCTCAGTCGTCAGTCCGTTCACCGTCACCTTCCACGACTTCTTCCCACCAAGGAACTTTCGCCACACCGCATCCGTCTGCGATGCCAGTTCAAGGTCATCACTCGTCACCTCAATCTCGCACGACCGAGCAAAAGCGAATGCCCTATACGTCCCATCCACCAACCTACTGACTATTATTCCACCACCATGTATTATCGCCATATCACTTCGTCACCGTGCTCGTCGCTTTAGCGGCGAGTTAATTTTTACATTTTTGCATTTTTAAATATTTACATTGCCACTCTGCCCCTCTCTGCGTTTCTTCGCCACCGTGCTCGTGGCTTAAGCCGCCGCTAACCGCTAACCGCTAACCACTAAACTTAACTACCGGCGCGAAGTAACCACCTCCCCACGACCGCTTCTCCTCAGGTAGTTACTCAGTCCCAGCCATATCTGCTCACCGTTCACATAAGGCTGAGCCGTCACGCCCTGTCCGCTTGCGCCTTCCAGTTGTGCGGCAAGATTGCCCACCTGCGCCCTGTTCAAGATTACTTCCCCAGCATTCACTCGCGCCCACTGGTTGTCGCCGCTGTAGGAGTTCCCTTGTATCACACCACCTTCCGCATATCCCGTGGCGGAGTGGATGGCTGCTATGCTGCTAATCATGGTTGCCAATCCTGTAGCGGCAAAGGCTATCCATCCCCATCCTGCGTTGGCGGGGTTCATGGCTGCTTGTTTTGATGCTTCTGCATAGGAGAGTGCCATCGTAGCGATGGCCTGTCCGATGGTGCCCACAATCTTGGCCGCAGGGTCTTCGATTTGGCTCATGGCAGAGCCTACCGACTGGATGGCACTGGCGGCTTCCTTCCAATCCTTGCTCATTTCCTTGGCTTGGCTTTTCACGTCGCCCGTCTTGAAGTTGATGACGATGGCATCCAGCCCTGCGGCCTTGCGGGCCTCGTTGATTTTGTCAAAAAGTCCCTGCCATTGATCGTCACTGATATAGTCGCCTGGGTTGTCCGAGAACACCTTACTCCATAACTCCTGCGGATTGAATTGAGCCACGTCAATGCCGTTCTTGATTGCCTGCTGCATCAGGTTTCCAAGCATCGTCGCATCGGCTATCTGAGATGTCAGACTATTGTATAGCGCACTGCCAAGTTCCGCATTCGCAAGTTCATCCTTCATCCCCTTTACAAATGCCGACATATTGCTGTCTGTGAACTTCACATTCAACAACTGCTCCGAGGATTCGCCACCAACAACAGGGATGACAACACGCTTCGCCTCCATCCCTTCCACCATCGAATCAACAGCACTCACAGCATCAGCGGTATCTGCCTCTATCTTCACCGTCACCGTCTCATCATCAGTCAGAACTTTCGGCATTTCCACGTCACCTGGCTCCACATTAACCTTGATGGTCTCATCGCCAAGTGCTTGCAACTTCTGCTGCAAGGTCTTCAACTCATCACCGCTTACCTCTACCGTATAGACCACCTTCGTGTTCGCACCGTCCAACTTTGACAAATCTGTGGTCGCTTCCGTCACAGCCTTACGAGCAGTTTGGATGTCTTTCAGGTTTCCGCTGGCCTCAGCAGCGGCAAGTTTCTCCTGAGCATCGGCCAGACGCTTCTCGGCTGCTGCCAACGCCTTCGCTGCCTCCTTTGCCTTTGCTTGCTCGTCAGCCGTCGATGCCACCTCGCTGGCCATCTTCTGATAGGCTGCGGCAGCAGCATCGTAGGCATCCTTATACTTCGGATCGGCATAGGTTGCGTATGCCTTTCCGTAGGCACCGAACAACTGCTCCGAGGATTCGCCACCAACAACAGGGATGACAACACGCTTCGCCTCCATCCCTTCCACCATCGAATCAACAGCACTCACAGCATCAGCGGTATCTGCCTCTATCTTCACCGTCACCGTCTCATCATCAGTCAGAACTTTCGGCATTTCCACGTCACCAGGCTCCACATTCACCTTGATGGTCTCATCACCAAGTGCTTGCAACTTCTGCTGCAATGTCTTCAACTCATCACCGCTCACCTCTACCGTATAGACCACCTTCGTGTTCGCACCGTTCAACTTTGACAAATCTGTGGTCGCTTCCGTCACAGCCTTCCGAGCTGTTTGGATGTCTTTTAGGTTTCCGCTTGCCTCCGCAGCAGCCAATTTTTCCTGTGCGTCAGCCAACCGCTTTTCCGCTGCTGCCAACGCCTTCGCTGCCTCCTTTGCCTTTGCCTGCTCGTCAGCCGTCGATGCCACCTCACCGGCCATCTTCTTGTAAGCCTCCGCGGCAGCATCGTATGCGTCTTTGTATTTTGGATCCGCATAGGTTGCGTATGCCTTTCCGTAGGCAGAGAACAGTTGCTCTTGTGCCTGGAGTTCTTTCTTCTTGTATGCAAGCGTGTCATCAAGACCTGCCTCCATGCGCAGACTTGCCTCTGTCATCGTCTGTGCATAAGTCTCTTCTGCACGTTTCACGATGTCAGCGGCTTGTGTCTGTGGTGTCTGTGCTTTGCTGCTTCTGGGTGTCGATGTCGCACCTCCGCGCAACGTTTTCAACTCTGCCTGAGCAGCCTTGATCTGTTTGTTATATTGGTCACGAAGTTCCTGGTTCCCCTTGTTAGCCGCATCGTCACGGAGTTTCTTGAGAGTCTTGATTTCGTTCTCCAGTTCCTTGATGCTCTTCGTCTCTTTGTTGGTATCGTCTTCGAGTTCCTTCAGCGCATTTTGCACCACGTTCGCCTGCTGCCCGAACACAACCATGCCTTCGGTGGCATTTTCAACACCAATCGCTACGCCTCCCCATCCTTTCTCCTGCTCCTGTAAGTCTTTCACAAGATTGAAGCGGTCAGCCGACAGCGGGTTCACCACCTCTCCATAGTTCTGTCGAGGTCTCTGGCCCCCCCCCTGTTGCTTCGCAGGGTCAGGAGCAACAAGGTCAAGCCCTTGCTTGAGCAACATCACGCCCGGCATGCCAGGGATGCTGAATTGCAAAGTCTTGCTACTCATCAACTCAATCAACTGGAACAGAGGATGCTTCTCCAGCTCAGCCTTCAGGTCCATGAACTTCGTCACCAACGAATCCACCTGCCTTACGGTCTCCGCCAATCCGTTCACCAACGGAGTCAGCAGACTGTTCGAGTCATTGATATGTAGGTTCAGACCCTCCCAGGCACTCTCCAACTGCTTCAACGCACCGTTCAGGTTGTTTACGTTCGTCTCTGCCTGCTGCTCAGCGATATTTGTACCCGTAATCGCTTCGGTCATATCACGGGTCTGCTGTGCATTCTCGGCCAGTGTCATGGCTTGTGCTGCGAATCGTTGGTTGACGAGTGCTGCATAGCCGCTGATGTCCAGTTGCTTTGTGCCGAGGTTGGCAAATGCCTCCGTCAGTCCTACCACACTCGGCTTCAAGTCGCTGTCTGCCTGCTTCTCTAACGCAAGGATAATGCTCCTGAGTGCCGTTCCTGCGGTACTTGCATCATAGCCCGCCTTTGCCAGCGTTTCTAAGTTGGCCACCAAGTCTTCATAACTGGCACCGACAGCCTTCGCATACGTTCCGCTCTTTACAACGGCTTCACCCAACCATGCGATGTCTCCGGCACCCTTCTGTGATGCCGCCGCCAAAACGTTCACATAGCGAGCAGCGTTGGCAGAGTCACCGCCCATCTGGTTGATGGATGTCGAAAGTGTCTGCGATGCCGTTGCAAGGTCAATGCCTGCGGCTTCACTCAGCGTAATAGCATATTTTGTCACCTCCTTCAATGCCTCAGCACTGCTGAGCAACTGCGGTTGCTGCGAGCCTATCAGCCTAAAAGCATCTGCCACCTGCGATGCCGTCAGCGTCGTGGTGCTTCCCAGTTCAATCGCATATTCCTTCAGCGTGTCAAGGTCCTTCCCCACCATACCCGTCAGGGCACTCAATCCGCTCATCGACTTTTCAAAGTTCATGGCCGTGCGGATGTTATCACCCACCGTCTTGTAGGCAATACCAATCGACGCAATCGCAGCACCGGCACCCGTTGCCATCCCCGCGCTCAACCCGAACTGCCCCGCAATTCCGCCCATCAACTGATCCATCCCACCGCCTTTCATTTGCGGTGCCTTTATTTCGCCAATCGAGCGGTTAAATTCATCAACCTGCTGCTTGGCTGCCTGGAACTTCTGCTTTAGTGCATCAACGGTTCTCAAATAATCTTGGCCAATACTCTTCTTCTGAGCGTCCGACATCTGATTGTATTGCGCTGTCAGTTGCTCCATCACTCGCTTGTAGTCATTCATTTGCCCCTTCGACGTGTTGGCTGTAGAGTCCATCTTAGCCATCATCTGAACGAACTTTTGAATTTCGCCATTATCTTTGTCGAGAGCTTTTTGGAAGCCTCCCTGCGACTGAGTAAAGTTATTAAGTGCCTGTTGTGCTTTCTTCAAACCGGCATCCCATTGACTCGTACCGACCGCAAGCTCAAGTTTCGATAGTCCCATATCTTATTATTCGTTAAATATCTTTTCAGTAAATTTTTCGACATACCCAACAAGTGTCTGCCCAAGTTGTTGGGCTGCCATTTCCATGTCGCTGCCGACACTGTGCATAAACGAGCGAGGAGATATACTTCCCCTTGCTCCGTATGTAGCCATCGAACCGCGACCTGTAGGCCCTGACGGTTTGGCTGTTCTCACATCCGTTCCGAACTCCAAGAAGCGAAGAATGAAATGCCTATCGGGTCCATAGTATTCGTTAATCTTTTTAGTGCGTGGGCTAACAGTACGTTTTCTCCTGATGCCACTTGCTCCACCCGTAGGTTCAGGAACAACACGCGTTCTACTCGACAGCCTTCCATGTGGTGTTGTAATACCAACATACCCTCTGTTACCAGTCTTTGCCTGATGCCATGTCACACCGCTTGCTGCCGATCCGGCATGTGCCTGCGTTTCCGCTTTCTGTTTTGCTTTTGATCTGACAATAGCAAGCGTCTTCCCAAGTTCAATGCGAACAACGTCAGCAAACCACATATCAAAATCAGACCTCGACCAAGAGCCTTGTTTCACCGCTCCAACCCGCGTCTGCACATTGTCCTTCATCACAAGCCGATTGAGCACTTTGTCAACATGCTTTTCAAGATTGTTCAATCCCGAAAAGTCAGCCATCAACCCTTCAATACGGCGGTTGGTAGCATTAAGCCCCGTAAAACTGCTCAGATATGCCATATCTCTCTTTTTCTTTGTCACCGTGCCACGCACTTCAGTACGTGGCTTTACTTATCCCCAATTTTCCCCCTTTAGGTTTACCACTCCTTAAACTCCTTAAGGCCCTTAATGCCCTTAAGGCCTTTTTAAATTCTTTAATTTTTACATTTTCTAATTTTTAAATTTTTACATTGCCGCACCGCGGCTAAAAAAAACAGCCACCTTCCCAGGCAGCCGTCCCCAAAAACCTATTAACAATTAAACAAAATTATTAACCTTAATAAAACAATACAATGAAAAATCAATTATGAATCAATTTCTACATACTTCACAATATGCTTGTCATCACGCCACTCATGACTGATGCTGATAGGGGAAAACGTCTTTCCGCCTGTCGTAACCAAACACAGAGGGTTCATACTGCGCGCACCGCCAGTGCCGTCAGTTTCCAGCACCAACATGTCGCGTGTACGGGAACCCCATGCAGCCATCCTGTTCACAAGGTGCTGCTCTGGCCTCACGTTATTACCGCCAATCACCACCGTCTGGCAGTACGTGCCGTCAGCATTGATCACGATGCCCCTGCCAAACGAGTTGTTATTGTCCGTGGCAAAGATAAGGTCCACACTCTTCTCGTCCGTGAAGGCTGTATTCCCAGTGACGACATATTTGTTCTCGTCGTTCTCGCTCGCATTGCCGATATTTTCGGCGGTCTTACGGAAGAACTCCAGCTTCAAATCCATCAGATACACCGGGCGTTGGTTCTCAAAACTACCGGCCGGAGGGTTGGGGTCATGGAACTCGTGAATACAGAACTCTATCTCGCCGCCTATCGAACCATCAACTGGTACGGCATACCCGTCATACTGGGGATAAGGATCATACCACATACGAGTGCTCAATATCTTGCCCTGACCTTCTATCTCATCTGTAGTCCCCTGGCCGTCGGCTCCGGTATCTACGGGGAATGTCGAAAAGGTTGTACGCCACACCGTGTGTCGCTCCTGATTGCCATCATAAGTGATATAGGCATACTTGTCACCGATCTTCAGACTGCAATACAGCGTACCATGACCGTTATACGTATCATTGCCTGAGGATGTTTCACGCCCGTAATTATATACATTGCCCGAGATTACCAAGATGCCGTCCTGCAACCAATACGAGTTCTTCGTCTTCATACGCATCAAATAATGAGTGCTGTCAGGGTTTTGGGCAGCACTGTGCTCAAGAGCGGCACCCTGCAACATCGACACGCTATGGGGGGCAGGCTCACTGCCATCGTAATACTGACTCCATATAAACGGAAAACCATTGTAGGCTACATTGCTGCCGTAAATCGTCGTAGTGCCATACTTGAAACTGACAACAACCTCCTCGCAGTTATAGTCCTGTGGATAACCTACAGGACCATCCTTCATGTAGTATTGCTGCCAATATGTACCCCTGCGAGTCACAGCAGCACACCACTCAGGAACCAATATCTTATAGATTTCCGATGCCGGATACTCTATCACAGAAGAAACCTTGTCGATAGATGCGGTCACCTTACTCTTCCGCCAACCTCTCGCGATAATCAGTTCCTGCTCCGTCGATAGATATGAACCAGGGTAGGAACTATAACTCGTAGGGCTGACAGTCACCGCACTATATGACGTACCGATACCAAGATTCTGCAACCCGACATAACCGAACTCACGCCATGACCCATTACCCGTCCTCGAGAAATACACTGTCATGCCACTCACACGGGCAGTCCATCCCCAGAACTTACACACCTCCTCTACCACATCAGCACAACTGTACTTCGACGACAGATGGCCGTCTTCATCCTTATCGGCAAACAGCGACCACGACACCATCTTCTTCAACCATTCATCCACGTCATTACCGCCCTGAAACCGAAGCGTAAGTGGCGAGAAATAACCGCTGATGCCCGAAAACGCATAACTCAATACAAGACCGAAGTTCGCATACTGATAATTCGCATTCGTCGGCTCCATGTCATACGATGCCAACGCTGTCAACATACAGCATACGGGAAACTCACGCTCCTGAATAGAATCAACATAATGCCCCGTGAACGTCTGCGGCTGAATGAACCCAGCCCAGTGAACAGTCGTGATACTGCCACTCGTACTCGTCAACCTCACTGGACGGCTCGTAGCAGTCGCAGGTATCAAGTCACGCCAGTTGAACGCATTCCCGGCAGCATCCTTCCCGTCATCCACAATCCGTATATACCCCGATTGCGTCCGAATGGGAGTGAACACATCCTCCGTGTCATCCTCCTGCGTCACACAAGGCTGAGCACCGCCCTTCAGGTCAATAATACTCCCAGAATAGTTAGCGTCATAGATGTTCACAGAATACACCGTCCCATCCATCGCCTTAAATTGTACCCTATACTTTATTCCCATATTTCGTCACCGTGCTCGCGGCTGAAGCCGTGAGTTCTTTCTTACATTTTTTAATTTTTATTTTTTTTACATTACGCCATGCGGCCTACGCCAGTTCCCCGCTCCCGTTAAACGTACAGCTATACTGCCCCAGGTTCCCCTGAGTACCCGTCACCTTCGCACTCTTACACAGCGCGTAACCTGTCACCTGATCAGCAGGCGAAGCACCCGTCACGTTGATCTTCAACTGATACTCACTACCAACCTGCAACAGCGTGCTACTCAGTTCCATCACCAACCCGCTCACCGTCACCTTCCACGACTTACGACCGGCTCTGTAATTGCGCCACAAACCAGAAGTCGCACTGCTCACCTCGATGTCGTTATTCGTCACTTCAATGTCGCAACTCTTCGCAGCAGCAAAGGCAGTATAGGTATTCCCCACCTTCCTGCTCACCACTATCGCACCTCCATGTATTATTCCCATATCCTACTATCTCCCTTTTATCTCCTTATTATCTCCCTACTATCTCCCCTTTATCTCCCTACTATCTCCCTTTTATCTCCCCTTTATCTCCCTACTATCTCCCTACCATCTCCCCTTTATCTCCCTACTATCTCCCCTTTATCTCCCTATTATCTCCCCACTATCTCCCTACCATCTCCCTATTATCTCCCCACTATCTTCTTCTTCACACTCCGCTCACATACTCCGTCCTCCCAAACTTATTCCGTACCGCCCGCAGCACCTGCCTTCTGTTCTTCGGACCGAAGCTCACGTGCACCCAGTCATAATTATATTCGTTGATGAGTTGGTCGAACGGCAACTTCAGTGACAGGATCAAGTCAAACAACTTCTTGTTATCCTCCCTTTTGTCGCTCAAGGTTCGGATGTCAGCCGCCTGCCCCTTCGTGTGTTGGCTGCTTGTTGCACCGCCCACAGCCCTGTTCAGCAGGTAACACCTATAACCACTTGTCACCACGATCGGCTTCCCGTAAGCCTCACGCAGCGGGTCCAAGATATTATTCACCAGCGCGAACAGGTTCTTCGTCTCCGTCAATCCCGGCGTATTCCTTATCCCCTTCCGCTTCGCCGTAGGACTCGCCGTAAGCTCTTCAATCGTAAAGTACTTCATATCTCTTCATTTTTCCATTTTCTAATTCCCAGATAGGGGGTCGTCCTTAATGTCCTTAAGGCCCTTAGAGACCTTAATGACCTTAAGATTTTTTTTCATTTTTGCATTTCTCCGTTCGTGAACAAGTTCCTCATCCAACTCCACATCGAAATGCCTTTCGCTCTTGTCAACCATAATCCTCTGTAGCATTCGGTATATTCTGCTGTCCTCATCCTCCCTGCACGAACTCTCATTCTCAAGAATAGACCAAGCCTGTTCAAAACAGATGATGCCCGTCACGATATATTCCAGATGCAAGTCCCAAGGCACACACACATACTTCTCGATCAAGAACGCCAAGAGTATCAACACAAACCGCTTCGGCATCGTGCTCGTGATCACCTTGCCAAAGGCAAAACTCGTAAACTTCGCCTCCCTCCTTTTCATCTTGTCCGGGTACTTCGCCTTCACCCGCTTGTCCAGCTGAAACGCTGTCCATGCGTCATACAAGATACACGACATAACCACAATGATCAGAGGGAACACAGGCTCGAACTCTGACCACAGCCATCCTAACACACCGCCCAAGAGCGCAAAAACATACTTACAAAACTGCTCCATCACTATATTTTATATTCTACATTCTCCATTATCCATTGTACATTATTCATTGTACATTATCCATTATCCATTATACATTATACATTGTACATTATTCATTGTACATTATCCATTCATTTCCTCCCTCAGGTTTACCCACAAAAAAAAGAGCCTACCGCCGTAGGCTCGCACGTTGCATAAACATAATAACATGAAAATAAATCCTCTTAAAAACAATAAAAAATGAGTCAAAAACCAAGCATCTCACGACGCATATATCTCCCCGCCTTCCGGCGCGTGACAAAAGGACCATACTCCCATCTCCTATCACCTTATTATCTCCATATTATCTCCATATTATCTCCTCCACTCCCCATAGAGGGGGAGCCGGAGGGGGTCTTTTCTTTTATCTCCTTAGTATCTCCATACTATCTCCCTATTATCTCCTCCACTATACAAAATCCTCCATGCTTATTTCGTTATCCTTCACTTGTTTCGGTGGGTTGAGCCAATGCCACAGCCTCGGAAACGGAAGCAGCACCTTCCATCCCACAATCTTCGTGTAGTTCTGCTCGTATGCCGGTTGTCCAGACGGTTGAACCACCCGCCATTGTGGCAGCTTCACACTCACATGCCCAAGCCGGATGCCCCATATATTCGCATGCGTATTCACGTAACTCACAAAAGTATCACATGCCTCGCCTTCCAACCTGCCTTCATACGTCACCATCACCCACACATCATTACATTTTCGCAGCACCTCAAAGACCTTATGCAGCGTCATGTCATACACCGCCAGTCCGTGGCGGCATTGCATAACACCATCTTGGTTATACTTCACCCTGATGTCGAACAGTCGCACACCTGCTGCATATTGCTCCATGATAGTCTTGTCCTGACATCGAGCAATGCACCCAAACCATTTCGCCCAGAAGTTCTTCGGACGTTCACCTGTTACCGAATTATGACTTCCCTTCATCTCCTTATTATCTCCTTATTATCTCCTTATTACCTCCTTATTATCTCCCATCGACCTTAAGGCCCTTAAGGCCCTTAAGGCCATTAATGTCCTTACCACGTCGGGTGGTGGGTCTATTCTTTCTCAAAGTGATACCCCGTCGGCGCGATGATCACACACGGAGCACCTGGCGACCGCTGACAGAACGAGTACAGCGAACACTTCTCCTTCTCGCAGTAATCCTCGAACGGTCTTGCGTTCTTCACCAACGCATGACGGACGCCATCAACTTCCAATACTATCCTTTTCATATCCCTTTTCTAATTCTTTAATTTTTACATTTTCTAATTTTAAATTTCCAAGCTATCCTCCAAACGAAGAACGCAGCTGCCACGAACAACGCAATCAGCACCACGTTCCCAATCCAAAGCCTTGTCTTCTGCCACCATGTCAGCTCCTTCTCGCGATATTCTGTAATCGTTTCCTTTCTGGTCAAGGTGTCGCACTTAGCGACATACACCGTATCAGCCAGCAGCCGCTCACGCCATCGCGTGTGCCACCGCTCAATCCATACTGTGTCACCCCGATCCCTCACGTAGATACTGTCATATGCGTAGATACTGTCCCGCTCCACCTTCGTCTGAATCAGCGTGTCCGTACTGTGACTGTACACCGTCACAACCCGCTCCACCGACTTGCACCCCATCAACCACGATGCTATAATCAGAATAGCGATAGCCGTCAGTATCGCCTTCACAATCCTCTCATAATAATCGTCTTCCATATTTATTTATCTCTTTCTTTCCCGTTTTAGGTTTACTGTATTTATACATTTTCCACTCTGTGGAATCAGTGGTGAAAAAACACATCCTTACTCCTGTCCCTCTCTTTATACACACTTTTGATGCATGAGGTTTCCACGTAATCATTGCTCACGCAAAACACATCCATTCCCTTTCCCAATCGCGCTTGCATTTTCTCGAACACCTCACGCTGCCAGCCCAAACTCATATCATATCTGATGAATGTCCGCCCTAAGAACATACGGTCATTCAGCAGTTCACAGAGACACACCCATTCGCTTGTACATAGGCATATATTATCCCAATAATGATAATAATTATTCCACAATAAAAATCATTTGATTTCATTTTATTGCTCTTTTAAGTTCGTCAATAATTATCTCAACATATTCAAGACTCTTGTATATAACCCACCAGTTCCTGTTTGCCTCTGCATCTTCTAAGGCTTTAAGACCTTGAGGGGCATTAACATAAATCTTCTTTAACAAGTCTACTGCAACTTTCCTCTTTTCATTGCGAGTTTCCTCAGTTGTCATAATTCACACGTTTATTTAGTTGACAATCGTCTGTATTTGCATTATACCATGCACATCCTGCCACCGATACGCTCGGATGGTGGCAGACAAAACTCACAAGCCAGACAATAGCACACCGTCGGCTCAATCCCTTTCTTTTTGCAACAGCTCATAGTTCTTGATGTTTTAATTTATTACTTAAACTGCCGGGCCTGGAGCTTGCGCTTGATGGCTTCGGCACGGAGGCGTTCCATGCCCTGCTGGAACTTCGCCACGGCCTTGTCGCGGTATTCGTGCAGGGGGTTGAGGGTGGGCATCA